>Ga0065711_1030592_pt1 | contig 32052 bp, 19 predicted proteins | sample Hoacrofraction12_FD_59098 | JGI IMG/M metagenome (GOLD analysis project Ga0065711, IMG submission 59098) | Hoatzin crop microbial communities from Cojedes, Venezuela - Epithelial fraction 12 v2 (version 2) | ecosystem: Host-associated > Birds > Digestive system > Esophagus > Crop | place... | reverse complement strand
AAGGTCCTGTGCAGCCTGCTGTAGGTGACCCTGCTTCGGCAGGGGGGTTGGACTAGATGACCCCCAGAGGTCCCTTCCAACCCCTACTATTCTGTGATTCTGTGATTCTGTGATTTGGAAACTGGAATTAGAGGGTGAAGTTTTTTGTTGGCATTGTATCTGCTAAGAAGCGATACAGGGAAGTTAGTTGTCTGGAGGAATAGATTCTGGCTTTGTGATTCATGCTTTTACTATCAGTTCATAGAATACATGGATTTGAACTAAGCTAGTTAATGGCATTACCATCATGATGGAACAATCAAAAAGAAAGTATGTTATACCATTTGTAGGTGATGATGGTTCCTAAGAATTCATATTCTAGATAAGAGTATGTTCCACCAGGAATTTCTCAAATGGAAAGTAAATCCCAGAGTATCATCTCTTGACCAGCCAAATTCATACTGTTATGATAGGTGTGGTATGAAAGTATAGAGGGAGAAACTCCATCTGCTCTTACCATCACTTTTGTAGTGTTCTAGCTTTATTGCTTTTTATTTCATAAAGGCTTGTTGTAAGGCGTTGAAAGTAGAGATTGGCAGGAAGCAGATATTTATGCAAACAGAGGTCTAAATCTTAGGCAAGTCCTCTGTGTTACTTTTGTTATCGAAATGCCTAACCTACAGCTATCTGTAGAGATCATAATGCATGTTGTGACCATAGCGTATTTTCATATTATAGTTTGGTTTGTGTAAAATACACATCTTCTAATCCATTTTACTAACTGAGTCTTTTTAGTCTTTTAGTAACTGAGGTACTATCATCTTCTCTAACAGGCAGAAGTTAGACTGGGTTGTTTATAGGACAGAAATAATCTCTTACCATGCTGACATCTTCAGAAAACCTAATAGAAGTGTAAGATTTGTTATTAACTAACATTACAACTTCATTAGTTCCCAACATTTCTATGAGAATCAGACAACATACCTACAACCAAGCTGCCTATGTCCTCTCTAGAGCACTGTGCAACCCAGCTCACTGTAAGCCTTGCTCCTGCCCGGAGAACAAGTAGAGCACCTGGGACTTGACCTCCTCACCAGTGTTCTTATCCTTTGTATCCACCTCACTGGCCTCCCATGGCAGGCTTTCTAAATAAATCTTTGCTTGAGTACTTAACAGATGACTTTCTTCGAGAGCCTTTGTGCAGCTGACCCAGAGTCCTGCTAACTGCAGATCTGCTGACCCTCCTACACAGGGGCTGCACTCGATGCAAACGGTGGACAAGCTGGTGACATGAAGGCTCCTTGCCCCTTCCCCTCTGGACTATTCACCTGCAAAAGAGCAAAGTAAAATCCTATCTACAGTCAGTAGCTACAATGCTAACTCTTCCAAATCTGAATTTTTATTAAAACAGTAGGGGGTGAAAATGACTGGGCTAAATGCAGGTGAGACAGGCCCCTTGAGAACTATGGTAAAGGAAAGGCGAGTAAATCAATACGTGCCATGGGATAGCACAGCGTCTGAAATGGCATGATAATGGCAGCAGCTGAAGCTTGTATTGATGCAGCAGGAAATGCTTTTTGCTCCACTGGTAACTGTTGTTCAGTTTCAGAAAATATAGAAAGTTCTCTTTCATTATTAAAAACTAGCCAGAAGGTGTCTGTATACCAGGTACAAATGTTTACAAATTGTTAGAACAGTCATTTATGTTACAGAACACTAGTCCAACCATACATGCACAGGAAAGTCAGTGAGTTATTTAACAATCAGGTTTTACTTATGAAGAAAATAGGGAAATAATGATCTAATCCATTTGGTCTTAATAGTAAAATTTACTCTAGAATGTAGAAAACGTTTTAGCCTATTTAAATAATGGCTATGATTATAGCACACTAATATGGTGCATTCTATACTACATAACATGTTATGAATAGCATGCTGAGTGATTTTTTTTTAGTATATGTAAATTACATAGAAGCACAAAGGATGCATCTCTGAACTGTTTTTGTAGAGCTGATTATAGGTCTAACTGCTGTAGGAGGAGGCTGAAAGAGCTTTGCTGAGAGGCATTGATTGATTAATAAAGAGTGCAGCAGCAACAGACATAACATTGCAGTTATAGATTTTCCATACTTTATCTTCAGGGCTTGTAAAGATACAGTGGTGATCAGATGATGAGGTTTTCTTTCACCTTGCAGTAACATGCAACAAATCATGGCATTCTGCAGTGCCACAAAACAGCTTTTTGCAGAACACCAAGTAAAAGAAAACTCCTCCACAATCACGACTTTACAGTTAGACATTGTCCTTTTTCCTCCTAATCTCCTTTAGTGAGAAATGCTTCCAACAATAATTTAATGTCCCAAATTTAGAAACAAAGTGGGAACTGTACATTCACACACTTAGGGATTCTATTTTTATTAAACTGAAAGTGTGAGTGGAAAGTCACATATGAAGCATGCGTGCATTTTATTCCTGCTGATAGATATAGAAGATTTGCTAAAGATTTGTATTTAGATACAAAGTTAACCAGTACAATGGCCTTTACTTAGAATTTGTATTTGTTAGAAGAAGACAGTAGCTTTGTGTACCTGGTTAACAAAGAGAAGATATAAACAGACCTAGATCAGCATGTGACAGGGACATATTTGAGTTGATATTTTCATGTGAAAGTCAAATCCTGGCTGGGAAACCACCCCATTTCAGCTATAGGAGGACCAATCACATAGGCACAGCTGGAAATAATGTGGATTCTTATTCATTAGCTGACATTTTGCTGCACCCCTGTAAGAAACATTTAAATAGGAACAGAGAAAAGAACTGCCACAACAGACAAATGTTGTCTTTACCAAAGAGCTTCTTTTGAGAGACGTGTGTGTTGAAATAGGTTCTTTGAATGTTTTCACATTACTACATGCCTTTCCAATAAATCTGCACTTACCTAAGTGGCACCTAAGTTATTTGAAATTTAGTTTAGTACGAGTTTAATAGTAAGTTGTTTCGCAGCTGCTGTTAAATCCACTGATCTTTCTGTGGTTTTAAACCCATTTTTAATAACATTTAGTCTTTTGTTTGGCGACATGAAAGATCTGTACAAATGGGATATTGAGTGTACCAAAATTCACAAAGACAAAAAACAAATGGAGGAAATTGGTCAAATATGAGATTAACAAGAACTGCTAGAAGTTTTTCAGACAGTAGTTTGTTCTTTAAATTGACAATAGCACTTTTATGCTTACGTTATTTTTGTTCTGAGTTTAATTCATAACGCACCCTCTTTTATCCATTTGCAATATAAATTAAGAACCATAACAGAGCACATGAAGTTCTTGTTAAACAGTCTTTTTTATATTTGTAGGTACATATATTTTAGAGACTATTATAGAACAAAATTATTGTTAAGACAGAAACTGCTTTTAGAGGAAGTGTCTCCTCAAGGATAATTACCTTTTGCCAAGCTGCGATATAAATTAGCTGTAGTCTTCCTCAGTTCCTAAAACTCCAGTGAAATTTTACTAGAAAACATTTAACTCATTTTGTTCAGTTTCAGGGATGATTTTAGTGTCGTCTCGGGTGAAGTGATCCCGATATATATCTCTGTAAATGTAACACAAACACATACACCCACATATACGTGTGTTTAAGTCCCTAAGCACTTTTTCAGGATAAATACTGCAATAAGAAAATATGAGGTGAGCATCTCTCTTTGATATGTGTTTCTTTGAGGTGCGAGTAGAACGCTGAGTAACAGTCGTTGGGTTTCTGTATGGCACTTGCGCTTGAAAAAAGCCCTGTATTCAACATTAGTCCAGTTCACTTCTCTCTATAGAAGTTGTCACTGAAAAATGCCTCACAGTCAGAACATCATTGCTAATGATAGTTTCCATTTTCAGCACGTATTAAAGAAAACCCTTTTGTTCCACATACAGCCCACACAATGACGCAGCATTCAATGATCCCAGTGTTCAAAACTGAAGTGAATTTTCGTTTGAGATTTAAAAATGTGTCCAGTTCTTCAGCTGGTGTAAATTAGCACTGCTCCACTGAAGCGAGTGGAGATATGACAGTTGTAACACTAGACGATTTTAGCCTATGCTTCTAATTTTTATAATAAGCTGGAGTATGATACAAAGTAAGACCTGCCGTATTCTATATATGAAATTAGTTGAGACGGTCCAGTTCCCTGGACCTGCTGTTCAGGTACCTACATTTACACGCTGATGCTTGTGTTGAATCTGTTCTGTGTATAAAAACAGCAAACTTGATTTTGGCATCTCGTAGACATCAGGCGCATCAAAGTCATGCAGTTATAAATAAATAAACAATACTGTGTAATTAGCTATCTTTGTGATATAAAAAAGTGTAAGCACATGTAGGCATAATGCATTCCAGATTTTGCATAGGATTTAGCAGCAGTCTGTTTCAACTATCAGAAGAGAAAATCCTTTTCTATTGACCCAACAAGAAAACAGTGTGAATTTGAAGATCAATTGCTTGCCAACATGTTCCAGCACTTTTTAAAGATAAATATGGATATATTTATGTTTTAAACTTTTAAAATAATTTCATCTGATGATCACAAGTAGATTTCCAAACTTTGATTAATATGTAGCATACAGTATTTCTGGGATCTACAGGGATCAGACTCTTCCACTCTTAAAATGAAATCACATTTGTGACAGAAGACAGCAACTATTGTAAGGTGCACAGGAGCACTTCAAAACAGCTTAAAATGGGAAATGAAAAATTCTAGTAGAGACTTCAGGTGAATTTATTAACTACATTGTTACTGCCAGGAATATGATCAGAATAAATATTGAAAGATTTCATATGCCACAGCTGTGCCTGTTAATGTCATACTGAGGCATTGTTTTAGTACGGAATCTGAGAGGAGAGACTCACGCTCTGTATCTACGTTGTGTCCTGGGAAGGAATAAAAATCCAGTTCCCCATGGTAAATACTGAGCACTAGAGGCTTGCCAAGTCCTCTGTGGCGCTGGACTCTTAGCAAGGAAACCAACTAAAACAGGAACTGTTTTGCAAGTAGAACCTCTCGTATTGCCTCAGCACTTTGGTATATTAGCAAGGAGTTCCAGAGGGGTGGAGGAGAATGCTTATTTGTCTTGGCTTCATTAAATACATTTGCACAATTTAAAAAAAAAAATTAAAAAAGGAAAAATAAGCTGCATGTCTCTGACAGATATAAAGCATGTTCGCATCTCAATAGAGTTCAGAAAAACTCTAAAATAACTAAACTTAGCTAAAATGCTACCCCTGTGGTGGTGCCAAGATCAGTTGTGTTCTGGATAACTGTTTGCCAACGTCTGCGGGAACAAGCTGAAGGGGTGAGGTGGGTTGATACTTCACTGCTCAACTTTATTTCTAGATCCATGTTTGCTACTCCTTTCTCTACTCCTTTCACTCTGCACCTGTGTATGTCTCCTTCCCCAACAGTCTTAAAATTGCTAATCACTGTTGAGATTCACTGTGCCCTGGCAGACTTTGATTTGAAGTTACTCCCTGGAGCTTTTACTTTAATGCAAACAAGAGCATGCAAATAGCGCACTTTGTCTCTCTGTCTCCTAATGGCATGCAAACCTGCCTGGCAGCGGTGATAGCTGTTGGCACTCAGACTGTCTATGCTACTACCTCCCTTTTGCTCTCCCATTTGCCTACTCATCACATTTTATTGGGAGTGATGCAGAGCAGGTAGAATAGAATAGGTTCACTGGACTGAGCAGATGCTAAAGGAGAAAGTGGCAATAAAATACTTAGCTTCTGCCAGTGATGTCTGGATTCCTTCAGGAGACCTTAGAATAGAAAAGATTTTATTATAATGATATCAAAGGAAAAAAATGGTGGGCTTCAGTGAGAAACACATTTTGTGCTCTTGATTTTCCGTCTGTCGAAGTCTACCTCAGGTCACTTCTCACTGTTCAGCTCTTACAGAAACAATATTGTATTCCTTATGCCAATTGCTAGCTGTGGAGGAACCAGAACGGAAGAGGTGCCTGCTTTGGGAGTTCTCGGCACTTTGGCATATGCTTGTCATACAGACTGGATGCTGCAGGAACAAAGAAATAGTAGCTCAATGTTCAGGCATATTATACTTCCATCTCTAAGAGGCGTTGGTCTCCAGTTTGTTTGTAGGGGTAATTTGAGGTGATGACTTTTAACGAGCAGGGCTTTCATGCTCTGAGTTGAACCTCCACTACAACCACTGAAATCGCTTGGGACTCTGACATTCCTATATTAGTTCTTAATTGTGGAATCTGCTGCTCTTGCTGCTCCAGTGGAATTCAAGATTGTTGACCTTTGGGGCTTACTGTGAGGCCGATCTCTTCTCTAGACCAAAAAAGGATTAGCTAGGAAGGGGGAGTTATCAGGAGCAGGTGAGAGACTTTTTTTCTTTTTTAAATTGACATTGTTGGCACATAGTATCCAGTAAAATAATGGGTAAGGGTTATATATTTTGTTCATGCAATTGCAGTACCAAAAATCACATATGATAATCCAAAAGCTGAAGAATTTTGACGTATCTGTTTAATCTTACTTCAGTCACCGTACCAGCCTGTTGCATGAGGGGCAGTGCTGTGGATGTAGGCTATGGTTGAGCAGTTGATACAGAAGAGGGAACGCAGAGGATGATTTTCCTGTGCAAACTTAAATGAAGATAAGGAGAAAGCAATGCATAACTCAGTCATGTACAGCAGCCAACAGGGATTTTGCTTTTCACTGCATCTATATGGTTTTGAGTCCCTGCATCTTTAATCATTTACATCGCTGAAAAGCTTTTTAGAACTGCACATGCAGACATTTTTCTATTGGAGCACCACCAAAAAGTCTGTGTAAGCACAATATGCAGGGAAAAACAAGTCTTGAAAATATTATCCTGTGGGGAAAAACAAAAAAGCTGGTATACTGCAAATGATTTTTGTCCTTTCCTAAAGTCAAGACGCTTTGTTAATATCAGGGCTGTGCAGACTGATTTATTATTTATTTATTTATTTCAAGAAGGAGTGGAAAAGGATCAGCCTAGAAGCAGAATGGAAGATTGTAGGACTAACATACCCTACAAAATACGTAGGTAAAATTTTTTCTGTCTTTCCCATTCATACCTCCTCGATTGTCTCCATGTGATGCTTTGTAGTTAGCACTGAAACTCCCGTTTTTATATAGGGTTATTTTTTTGTTCCAATAAAGACAAAACCATTTTGACTCAAGAAGGTTGTATTATGCAGTGCCATGAGAATTGTACTTCTCCCCATCTCTCCTGTTAGCTAAAGCTGCTTTGTAATACATTAAATGATACAACACAAAAGATCTAATAGAATCTGAAATAGCTTGGGTTCTTAGAAACATGTAGAACTCGCATAAAATGAATATTGCTAAAGCTCTGCCTGATTTCCGTATTCCTTCCACATTGTATTTGTGTGTAATAGGCTTCCAGGAATGTTCATGACCTTACAGCTGTCCCTTTTGTTTACAGTCCAGTGCTCTGTCCTTGAGATATGTTGCACACAGACATGAAGACAAAATCATGGCTTCAGGCCTCCGTCTCCCTCCTCTGGAAAAAATAAATAAAGCCTATATAGGAGACATGCTTCAGTCAATACTGTTGCAGATGCGTATGAGTGATTAAAACCTGGGAAACAATTGTAGATGGTAATAAAAGAAATAAAACTCAAAGGGGAATATAGCTTTTTCTCAGTTACTTCCAGAAAAAAGCCTGTTAGTGGTGTTTTTAAATTATCAAAACCAGTCATCTTTCTCACCTAAAAAATAAAAATGGGCAGATGCATTTCCTAGCAGTTTGACTTGATATTTTAGAAGATCCTTTTCTTTTTGAAGAGTCTGTATCTTGCTCACACACACAAGCAGCTGGTTTCTTGCATGGTGTCAGAGTTAGCAAACAATCAACACACATTTACAATACCACTTCACTAGCGGAATGGTGATGGTGATGTTTGGTTTATTTTGCTGCCATGCAGATTTTCATTCTCTTTGAGTAAACGTCTTTTTCTGCTGATATTCTGCTTTCTGGCAGGTGCTCAAAACTTCCTTGTTCAAATGTATTTGCAGATGGCACAGTCATGGGTTCTGTGCGGTGTCTGAGTAGACAGTGCACAGCCTGGGACAAAATTACAATCGCTAATTATTTTAGAATGAAGGGCATATGTGAGATTTCAATATCAAACATCTCAATACCAGCAGTGCTGTGCACAAGCATTACCTAATGTAAGTCTGTTTATGAAGTTCTGGGGCTGAATTTGGCCGAGTTTGTAACTGAAGGATATGATAGTGAGTATCCAGAACAGCCGTGTTTTTGGCTAAGAGCTCCATGTGTGGAGGCTGGCCCAGAGCAATACAGACAATGCTGTGCAGGTAGAGGAGCTGTGCAGAAATAGTGAGAAGTGCAATGGCTTCTTGGAGTTCGATTAGTGTCCAAAACATTAATATTTTTAGTCAGTTTTCTTCCTGCACTAGAAAACTTATCAACTTTGTTAAACAAATGAGGTGGATGCCTGATGATTGTATATTATGAAATAATTGTGTTACTCGTAGTGTAAACTCAATTAATTTAGACGACAGTTTAAACTTTCTAGAAATTCCCAAGTATTTGTGAATGTTCAGATCCATACTTCTCTGTGGAGTTTGAACTTCATGAATGATTTGTAATTGCAGGAAGGTGGACACCCTTAATTTCCAGGACCAGTACTAGCCTGCCAGGGCACTTAATAAGGTTAATTATCACTTTTTCCTGCCTTCCATCTGGTGGAATAGTTTCAGCTGTACAGTCACAAACAAAAACAATGAAATCAACACATTGTGTAGAGGGATTTTAAGTGCAAACCGTCTATGCTTTAGCATGAATAATAGACGTATTCAGATAGAACAGTCAGCTCCTCCCTGACATTTTCTGTGTCTCTGCTCAGTGCTTACAGTTATTCTTTCAGATTTGGGTATGTGCTCTGCCAGGATTTGTGAGTTCCTTCTCTCCAAATACCTCTTTAGTTAAGGCCCTCTGCTTCAAACATGGAGTATCTCCCTGACCTTTTCAGTCAGCACCTTTCAATGTCATGAGTTTTACAGATTAAAAAATACTTTTCTCCTCATATGAAACTTGTCCTTTTCACTGTTTTTCTTGGTCCCTCCTCAACGTCAGGTAGAGTTCATAAACGGTATGTTATCGGATTTCCCGAATTATCAGAACTCTTCCTGTTATTTAGTGGGTACATAAATAGGTGTGTATGACATTTAAAGAAGTAAAAATACAGTACTTTTCCAAAACTGCTTAAATAACCTAAAAAAATAACATTGGGACATAAAACCACAAGCAAAAGTGTCAGTAGGACAGAATATAAAGAGTAAGTCTCTTCACTTGTAGTTCAGCTGTATCACGTTATCTAATTTTTAGTCTTTACCAATTTTACTAATTACATGTGTGAGTTTTATTTACTGAAAAGTGATTTAAAGAATCAGGGTCTGGTGAGGTTTTTTTAGGGAGAATACTGTGTTTTGTCAAATGCTCTGGTTAACAATGCTATCTCATTTTTTTTTCATTTTTCTCTTAATTCACACAATGGTGCTCTGTTTTTTATTGCTTGTCTCACTCGTGCGAGGGCAGGGCATTTACTTTCACGTACCACATTGTTTGAAAATCATAGTGAAAAGGCACATGAACTGTAAAGAAATCTCCCTTGCAGTCCTGAAGGCCAGCTCTGGGAAATTTTTGGGTGGATGTCAAGACATATACATGCACTGTATGTGCATGGAGAGGATTAGCATCACATGAGCCTATGGACCTTTAGCGCAACACTTCGTGAAGCCAGAGTGCGTTCTGGCAGTCCATGCTCTAGCAGCTGATACAGAGCTGCTAAATCTGAAGGAAAACATGGAAAGGAAGAAAAATGAAACAGTAAGAAAGCCATCTTGGGCAAAAAGTCTAATAGTGAAGAAGATCCATAGCATTCTTGCTTTCCAGTGGCTCAGCCAAGCTGTGGTAAAAGGGACTAGAAAGATCTGAATTCATAAGTTTCAGAGAAAAGTTGCTGAAAAAGTGTTCTGCTTCTGCAAACTGTGCAGTTCCTGCTGCCACAGAAGTCAATGTCAGTGTCTGAATGAGATCTCGCTACATGGCTCTGAAATGTACTTTGAAATACCCTAATATATGGAAATATACTCTGAAGTAGATAAAGATGCTGCTTTCATTAAAGTACTGGTTATTAGCAGTTTAGCAGTCAAACAGTAAATGAGTGTAGGTGTTTGTCATGGAGGTCCCTACTATGGCACAAGGACCTATGACATCCTATTCGTTGTTTCCAGTATTCTGCTACAGAAGGTGCAAAGAGATACTAGGTCTAACTTATATATGATTTTTGTAAAATATGCATCAATATTTATAAGTACAAGGACCTATTCTTTCCCTGCCGAGCTGAGCACCTTTTATTCTCATTATGAATTTATTAGTAGTGCAGGATGTTCAGCAGTATAAAAGAATATGCTTTTTATCAAACGGACTTCTGATAAGTTCTTGTAAGTCACTCTGTTTTAAGGGAAAATACTGCTCTTCCATTTTGGAATACAGCTAAATGAGAAATGTTGAAAGGCAGGCATCCATGAGATGTGCCACTGTCACAACTGAAAGCTGGAGGTGGTCCAGGGGCACATGTTCAAAGAATGTTCCTGTCATTCCAGAAGAGGAGGAACTCATCACATTCACGGGGGGTTCAGCAGCATCCTCAGACCAACAGGCTCAAGGCAGTGGATATCAGCATGGACCCCTCCGACTGGCGGTTAATTTGATGCTAAATTGAAATTTTATTTTTTCCTCCTAAGAACCTCTGGCTGAGGAAGAGATGTATTGCCTGCTATTTTCCCTTCTGAAGGCATTTTGCTACAACTTACCCCTTGCAAAGATGAATTGCATAGTTGGGTTCATGTTGTCAGTTTGCCTTTTCACTCCTCAGAAGTAGTTCAAATAAGCTAAAAATGTTGTGGGTCCCTGTATTTGGCATATCATTAAGGAACTGCAAAAGCTTGGTGAACTTTAAAACTCAAATTACACATAAGCCTGTGTATATGTTTCTGTCAAATGAGAAAATAGAAACTAGACAACAGCAGCATTTCTGTGGCCAGCATTTAAGATGCTTAGGATGCTGGAAAAGAAAAATAATGGAAGCACTTGTCATAAGCTGGAAAATAGATTTAGTGTGTAGAACATGACTAAGGTAAACAAACAAGATGAAACTAGAGCTGAGCAGGCTTCTGTGTAACCGAATGCCACATGAAGTCCAACTGCTGAAAGGATTTTGTGAGAGGGGAAATGAAACTGAGCAGACGAGGCAGGCAAAGACACAGTCTAAATTCAGCGCTTTCTGATAACACTGGGGATTGCACTGGTTTTGGCATCTGATTTGGTGTTTTCCCCTGTTGAAAATGAGCTGGGGAAGTGCATTGTGTGCATCTCTGGGACCTTTGGTGACAGCATCTGCAGATTCTAGATTAAACTTGTTCTTGGCAAACAACGAATGCCCAGCTTTTAGTGCACAGTGACGCACCAGGGTGGAAGTTAGGAATATATAAGAGTTAGGTTGTCTGTATTTTTATGTAAAATGTCTCAGGGTTGATTTCTGATATTTTTCCTTTGTGATTGCTTGCTTATTTAGTGGAATAAATTTGCCTTTTCTCTTATTTTAGTATTCTCTTTGTGTCCTGTTTTTTTTCTGTGTGATGAACTGTATGATATATTAGGCTACAAATGTAGACAGCACTAGCTGAATAGTATTATCATCGTATTTTGATATTCTCCGTGAGCAGTAAACATAAGGGGAGGTTACTTTTCAGTAAACCAAATACATGCACACATTTCGAAGTTGCTAATGCACTGTAATATGACACCCAATTTTCATTGTACAATAACTTTCTCATACCAAAAAGCCCTCATTCACCTTCTTGTTGTACATAGAGGTACAGGTTACTACCCTGACAGTCAGGGAATTGCAGTAAGAAGCACTGCTGACATGCAGATATTTTGGAAGGAAGTGGTAGGCACAGAAACTACCTTGGTCTTCAGCATTTGTTTTTCTATAGTCCAAATGTTAGCCACCCCCAAGCATATTCCCTGCCTACCCACTATGGTCGCAGTTCAGTCACTCAAGCCTAGCTTTCTGTCATTTTTTTGAACCCTGGAAGTTTGATACCTCTCTATGGTTTAGAATTATTCTCACACAGAATATAAGATTTTCTTTTACATGTTTATTCCTTTCAGTGGGAAAATTGATGACAGCAAAGTCTGAGACCCGCAGCATCAGCTTGCAAGACAAAAATGAAGAACTATCAGGAAATTCTGTGGTCTTCTGTCTGTTTTAACACGTATAGTCTAGGGAATAATGAATATGATACCTATAATGTTCTCACGATGCGTCTTAATGCTTTTATAACCTACTGTATTTTAAGGTGATAAGCCAGAATACCTGCAAAACATACTAAAAACTGAGTTGCAAGGATTGTTCTTTACTACCTTTTGGGTAGTAAGGTAAGGACCATCTGCACAAGTCATCATAGTGTCTTTACATCGGTCAGTTTGTGTTTGTTGAAAGCTAAAAATATTTTTCCAGTCCTTATCTGTAACGTTGTAGTGAAGAGGCACTATTTTCGCAGAAGAAAGGGCATTGATCAAGTTTAAATATCATCATAGCAAAAAGCAGTCAAAACAAAGCCTACTGAAGACTGCCTTCCAGGAACCACAGTAGGTAAAACCGGTGACACAAATCCCTTCTCTGGTACCTTTCTGCTAGATTTGCAGCTTTGTAGAGTATATTCACTTGCACTCTGCTCAGCAGCACAGTCCTGTATCCTGACAGCTGAGTAATGTTCTGCTCATGTCTTCCCTTGTAAAATGAAAAAAGTAGATAATTTAATATAGATGTGACAAGTACAAGATAGATTTCTACCCAGCACAGTTCACTGCTGAAAGTATTCGGTTGAAAACCTTCTTTAAAGATAACTTGATTCTAAGTTCTCCCCTATTACCACCACCACCCCAAATAAACACAATACAGAGGAAACTTTAAACTAAAAACTGAATTTATTGTCTGATCATTTTAGTATGAAAAAAGCTTTCCTATCTATTATTCCAGAAAATAAACCAATGTTTTTTATTTCTGCCTAAGAGCAGGTTTTCTGCAAGGCATGTTAGATACAATTTTTGTATGTTTCCAGTGCAATTTTTTTTTTTAGTCCATCACTGCTTTTCTTTCCTATAGTTTTTTCTCTCCCCTGAATCACAGAAGCAGTTTACTGCTTCTTCTTGTGGCCTTTATGGTTGGGGACTAAAGTAAGCTTATTGCCTTCTTAGGCAAAGCATGACCAATTCTGTCAACCCAGATTACATTTCTGAGTACGGCAGAGTATGCAGTCTGATTTCACTGGCTCCTTAAAAGAAACACATTGAACAGTTCTCGTACCTACATGTGCCTTACTAATGGGTGACGTGCTGAATATACAGCAGTATCGTGCTGCTCTGATGCTGCAGTATTAGTCTTGCATCCTGTTCTCTGGTATTCAGCCCATTTATATTCCCCTTTACCATTAGTGCTACCTGCTGTTACAGCCTTTCTGCTCCAGCCGTAGGGTGACTGGGTGCTTGAAGCAAGCTATGCTGCTACTCTGTTCCTCTCAGCCAGCGAGGCACCTTCTTGTCTCCACGACAACTCAGCAGTGAAGCAGAGCTGTGGCTGCTGTAGGAAGTCCTTGAGTCTTTGAGGGATGACGTGGTGTTGAGGTGAGGAGAGGTTAAGAAGGCATCCAGCACCACTGCGGAAGCTGCGTCCTTGGTAACGGCAAAATCAGATTGACTCAGGAAAGGTAGAGGTTAGCATGGTATTCAGCTCCCCCAAATCCCACTGAGCTTTTCCCAAAGTCTTTAATAGCATCATGGATTTATTGGTATCGTTATACTTTCTTTTAAACTCAGTGTTGTAAAAGATCCAAATGGTTCTGACCCATCACTAAACTGATTTTATAGTATGTATTGCTGTCTAAGGTTATCCAGTAGCAGAATTTGAAACTTTAGGACAGTGTTTCAAAAGTATTGATAATAGCCTATTTTTTTTTTTATGAAGTCAAGAGCAGACTTACCATTGACTTCAATCGATGAAATGTTAGCCTACTGCCAAACATTAAAAAAACCCTTACATTTGCTGCCTCTAGCCATTGACTACAATGTATCTTTCAACTTGGAGTTTTTAATGCACAATTATCTATGTCATAGGAGTAACTTTTTTCAGTACAGTTGATGTGGTACGTATACGCTGCATCTATCAGATTCCTCTCACATGCTCAAATCTCCCCACACAGAGAAAGAAATACAAATTAAAAGGTTGGATGAAAATGACCTCTCTTAATGTGTTCACCAATATCGTGCTTACAAATGACTCAAATACACTAGTTAAAGAGAGAACTAATCTCTTTAAACTAAAAGGAATATTTTAATCTATGAACACTTTAAGCAGCATTACTAAAATATTCATAACAATTGACTGTTTGCCCAAACTTGTAGTGCTGTACTATTGACTCTGTGTTCAGCCCTGCACAGATGGTAACTCCCATTTGCTTTGATGGGAGATTTGCCTGGGGTAGGACTGCAGAACTGATGCCTAGGATGTTAATTAAATGTACAGTCAGCTGGCCAAAAAGTGGGTGGTTGAATCATAAGGACAGATCTTTTTACTTACCTAAGAATATTTCTTTGTATGTAATTAAACTACAAAAACTGACATCAAAGTAACGATAAGGACCTAATGTAATGCACATAACTGAGGAAATTCAGGCCAACATTCCTTCCTTTGATCACCCAACTGGGCCATGCCAGTACGCAAGGTATGGGTCTGGATACTCCCTTTCTCAAGCATTGGTGGAGGTGAAGGAGTTAAAACTGATGGAACTGGCTAGATTGGATGAACTGGTTGGGAAGTAGTAATTTTTGTTGCACATACCTGCAGAATTCCTCCACAATTATAAGATGGGAACAGATATCTTTAGTTTAAAGGAGGTTTTTCCAGGATGTGAAGGAATAAACTCGGAGACAGCATACCTCTGTAACTTGTTGATCTCCACACTTCATGACACTCCAAACTCCATCAACTTCTGTATCAGCTTAGTGTTTTTTTACTCGCATGTGCTTTCTTTACCCTGGGAGAAAGTCGGGCAGGTGAAGGGATGACACCCCATGGGTGCAGAACTGCTCGGGGAGTGCTCATTGAAGGCATGAAAGTACTAGAAGCCAAGGAACAGTGCTTCTACCCTTTATCTCTTGAACCTATAGATCTTAACTTTAGAGATGCTTTAAAACACTCTTGTTTCACATGTCTTAAGCAAGCTGGAAAAACAAGATCTAGAAGAAGATCTACTATGGGATGTTAGAAAAATGAGCTGGAAAACCAAGTTGAAGAACAGTTACCAATGGTTTACTGGAAATAGGGAAGGATATAGCACATGTGATTCTGCAGGGATGTGTCCTGAGCCAGATACTGTTAAATATTTTCATTAGTGACTTCAATGATAGGATAAAGAATGTTTATTCTAAATTTGCAGATGCCACAAAGCTCTGAAGGCTCCAGGTATGGAGCAGAGCATGATTAGAATTCCAAGGGATCTTGACAAATTAGAAAGATGGTATGAAAAAAACCAGGATGCAGTTAAAGACAAGTCCAGTTTCTGTGCTTGGACAAGAAGAATCATTTATAGAATCAACTAAATGAGAAACAACTGACTCATTTACAGTCTTAAGGGAAAGGAACTAAGGGCTGTAGCTGACAGCAGCTTGAACATGAATGGGCAATGCCATACAGGTGTAAAAAAAAAAGGGGGAAAAATCCTTCCGAGTCGTACAAACAGGAGCATAGTCTGAAAAATGCATAAAGTATTTCTTCTGTTTTACAACCATGGAAGGGTCTAAGCTAAGTTCAGGTTTAAATCTCATGTGGACCAGAACAGAGCAATATAGCGACCTATGAGAAAAGATTACAAGGTTTGGGGTTGTTTAGACTAGAGAATAAAAGACTGAGAAGAAATATGATAGCAGTCTTCAAATATGTAAAACGCTGATGCAAAGCCAAAGGGAATAACCTTGTGGACAGAACAGAGAGTGAAAGATTCAAGTTCAACACAAAAAGCTTGGGCAGGCTTTAGGCAAAAGCTTCTGTTGACAATAAAGATAGTTACATACGAATTACTGTAGAACCTTTACCTTTTTTTGTTGAGGTTAGAGAAAAGACCTGTCCGAAATGAGAAGTGTGTAGCTCAGCACCTCTTGGAGTCAGCACAAGATTTCTTCTTGAAGTTCCTTTCTATCCTGTTTTGTAATATACTTTGGTCTGTTACTAGAGGCTTTAGGAATCTCTCCAGTAGACTCATTTCTCTTCTCAACCCTGGGCTGGCCCCGACTGGTAGCTTTCAGTCACACTCTCATAGCCTCCCAAGGCCTGATCCATATTCTTGAGATGCAGGATAGCCCACTCTTTATTTGTCCATCTTTCTGGGTTATCTAGGAGCAGGGTGACTTCCCTCCTGAATGACATGCTACACCGCTATACAACTCACAATATAAGGCTTTATGCCTTACAGAGGGATTACATGATTGACTTAGCAACTGGCTGCATTTTGCTTTCCTGACTAGTTGCCTCACTGAGCATCCCAGACAGCTATTTCTTGGGATCCTAACAAGCTGCATGGTCAAAGAGATGGGTAGTCCCAAAATGACATTTTAGTTCTCTCCTTCCAATAAAAAAAAAACCCCAAAAATTGTCTGTGGGTGGGTGGGTGTGGGTGTCCAAATTGAGGGTGTGTATCAGGGGGGGTTTTCCTAAATGAAAAAGTTTCCATTAAGATCTTATCTAAAAACTCTTCCAAGGCTGGGGGCTTGTGAGGTCGGAAATCTGTCATGAGAGTCGGACAATTTTATAAAAAGGACTATTGAAAGCAACATGGAAAATACAGATGTTTCTTATTGGTATGGGAATAGGAGGCAGCTTAGTATGAGTAGCAACTGGAAGCTGGGTAACCGCTCTGACGATATTAGAAATTAATTGTAAATTAATGGTAGTCTTTATTGTCCTATTTTTTTTTAAATTATAGCCTTGAAGCCTTTGTGAGTGAGCATCCAGTGAGACTGTGTGTCTTAAAAAGACTTATTTATTACACTGAATATCTGACCAGTCTGATGTTGTGGCCGTATGGCAGGCTGCTGGGTTTTCCTATGTACAAGCAGCAACTGCATGTTTTCAGTGAGAACGACCTTCATTCTAGATTAACGGGAACAAGAATGAGTATGTTTGTCCTCAACACCAGTCTTCAAAAAATTAAGTGAAAATTACTTCATGCTCCCAGACATCCTTAAAGATTTAAAGGTACGGGACCTATTAAATAATGGGTGAAGCGTAAGTTATGTAAGGTTATAGAAAACCATTAAACACCAGAAAACTGAAATGGATGGTACTTATCATTGGACAGTATACCAAGTCTATGAAGCAGGAGACACATTAGCTGGATGCAGCCAGATAATTTCATTTCTCTAGGCTCTACGTGATTTTAAAATAACACTACAGTTTGGTTTCAGACAGGAGGAGGCAGTGAGAACTGCTCCAGTGCTTGAAGTTCTTAGGTAAAGACATTTTCTAGAATGGATTCTTTTCCTCCTGAGAGAGTCTCTCGTGCTAGTAAGAAAAACAAGGGGAAACAGATTGCAAGATCTTAATAGGCTTTTTTTTTCAGTAGGTTCCATGCCAAATTCTATCCTCGCATGAGTTCTTGAAACCTCTCTGATTTCACAGGGACCTTGTGGCTGTAAAAGAATAGATTTTTTGGTCTTAAGGTCTAAAAAGCTTCCTTCTGTATAAAGTGCTTTACACATGGAATGGCTGCTGAAGCAAATTGACTAGAATGGTAGTCAATTTTACACTGCTGCCCTCCCACCTGAAAAGCACTTTAGGTGCCCTACAGAGAAAAGAAATGTAAGGGGAGGGGTAGAAACATGCGTGTGCACAACGCATAGACAGAAAAGAAATGCTTGAGAAGAAGGCTTTAAAAAGGGAGAGGAAATGAAACAGTACTGTATGCTGTCTGTCCTACATATTTGTCGTGCTGGATGGGGAGAGGTGTTTCTACAGGATGGAACATATCCAGTGAATGCACATTGAGCTAAATTCAGTTCTTATCTGCACTAGGACATTAGCTTCAAATAGCTTTGCTTAAGGGCCAGCATATTCCCTGGTTACATCTAGGGAAAATGAAGATTTCAAGTTCAGATCAGTTTTTAAAAGATGCATACCTACTTAGTATCTTAAAATACCATAGTTTTTAGGGACAGATTTTGGACTGATGTTAATTCAGCATATCTCTGCTGAATATGTTACAGCCATACCAGTTTTACATCAGCTAAATTTCTAGCCCCTTATCATTAAACCAATCTACAAGCTTTAATAAATATTGACCAGATGTCTTTAGTTACAAGTAAAATTATGTCTTCGGTAAAGAAGGAGCCTGACAGCTCTGGCTAGCAGTATTTATGAAGCTCACACCAGGAAAGTCTATTCTAGAAAATAATCTTCAGCATATTTGGTAAAACAGAAGCACTGCTAATGCAGCAGTTACGTTAGCAGTGTGAGAATAGCAGCAATAGGAGGACATGCCAGGAAAATCTGTTGATTATGCAAGTCTCTATCTTTTGCAATAAGAACGGTGTAGTCATATGACAGAAGATTGAACAGCTGTTTCTCTGAACATTTGAGAGGTAGTGGAATATATTTTAAGGATGTTTTCTGTGTCCAAAAGGCAGCCTATTTGGTGCTGTTCTTGAATACTCTGATTTTATTTTGAGGGATATAACAGAAATGTTACACACAACACATTACGGCAACTCCAAATGTTATTCTATCTAGGGGCAGTCTGGTATGCCTACTGTGTTACATACATATTTTTCCATTTTCTGTTCTGCTGCTTCTACTTATGAAAGTAGGTACTATAGCAAAGGTAGAGCAATAAACGTAATATTTACTTTTCAGAGATCTTGTGCATCAAGTTTTCTCATTAATTCCATTCCATTTCCATTCCAGATCAATTGGGATGACAGAAATTTTGTAAACTTATTTGTCTTTTTCTGAAGTTGGAATTTGATCATTGCTAGATGCAAAAGTTATCACCTGTACTGGTGGGAATAAAGTGCATCAGTCTTCTCCCCCAGATTCAAAAAAGCCTTTAATAATCTTTGAAAAACACTAAACTCATATTTTGTTCCTTTTTCTACCATACAGCCATATCCATGATACTTCAGGTCCTTTTGCTAAATAAGCAACATCCTCCAGTATGTTGCCTGTTAAAGCCAAAATGCTGGAAAAGTTATATCACAGCTAGGCTTTCCATCACCACACAGGACGACAAGAAAGAGACAGCTTTGTAATATTCCTTGTATAAAATGCCTTAAAAAATATTGACAATCTTGAAATAAAGTCTGTTTTCAAGGATTTCAGAGCTCAAGAAAAATTTAAACCCCTTCTCAGAATTTCACATCATTACAGAAAGCCTGTTTTTTATAGATTATTTTCAGATAAATTTTCTTTTATATATAGAGAGGCTGTCTGAGTACTTGTTATGGTGATAGTCTTTGTGTTGTTGTCATTTGTTTTCGTTTTTCATATGAAAAAGATTTGGTTTGATAGTGGCTCTAAGGAAGAGTTCCTCTTTACAAGTGTTGATTCTGTGCTCCTCATTGGTTAGAGGTAAGGAGTAGATTCTCAGATTACTGTAAATTGTAATTGTCATAGCTCCATCAACTCATATGCTGATTTAGACAATCTGATTTACTAATTGTAATCTTATACATTTTTTCTAAACAGTAGCGATCTTACAGTAAACATAATGTGAGATTTCTATCGTCAAAACATTAGTTATACATTATCTTTTGAAGAACACTAATTTGTTTGTTTTCATTCATAAGGAAATGTTTAATGAATTCTATCCAGTTCATTATAATTAGGATCTATATTAATTATGACTAAATCTTTAATTTTATTTGATAGATATGATCTAAACACAGCAGGATCTTGTTCATTGGAACATCTCTTTAATGAAACTTCTTGTTACCCAAAACTTGGACTGTGTGTCCCAATGTGCGGCATTTCTATTGAAAATTCATTATTTATGAGTAGCATGTGCCCTCCCTATCAGTTTTATAGGATTTTAAAATATTTTACACACTAAGTATTCTAATCTTTCTGAATTCTATCCTGAGTACAGTATCCCTTAGCTTTCAGTCAGTAATGAAATTATGTAGGATCTGTCATAGTTTTTGTTTTTCATTTGATCTCTCTTCTACTGCATGCCACCTTGCCATCAGTTAGTACCAGGATCTGGCCTTCATTTTTATAAAGTTAGTATTTTACTAAAATCATCAGCAGATTAAATAGAGAATTTCAAGAACACTGCTACTTGCAGCAGTTGCAACTCTTAATGTGTGAGATTCATTTCTGTCCATGTGGATCATACCAAAGAAACTCAGACATTAGGCAGGGGTCAAATTATACTTTTGAGTTCATTTGCTATTTCTGTTTTGTATTCTTTATACCCTTGATCAACAATTTTAAAGAAAGTGATATGTGTATGATTTAAGACATTGTATGGCTCATTAATTGCAATACAGCTGACAATCTGATTTCAAAGACTTTTTTCTTAAGTTAGCAGATTTTTAGCACAGCCTAAGATACTTCAGACCCCAGATGTGCAAAGGAATAAAAGAATGAGAGCAGTCTTGCCTGCCTCTATTCCTGGGGCTCCCCGAGGAGCAGCAGTTATCCTTGAAAGCTTCTGTGCTAATGCAACTGTTAGCATGAGGAGGAGCCTGCTCAGGTGCCCCTAGGCGTAGCAGAATGGAGGAGGGCTTTTAGAAATTTAGGGAGATAAGGCAAAGGAAAGGTGCTGGCAGTGATCTTTGTCTTAAATTTCAGCGTTCATAAACTCTCAAATGCTGCAACCCGAGTGGATGTTGTAGCTGATTTTCAAGATCTATGTAAACCAAAACCACTGAGTTTGACGCAGCTGTAACAAGGACTCACTGAAGCCAGAAGATGAGCTTTAAAAAGTAAGTGAGTTGAAGTGGACTTGTGCCTGCTGAAAGAGGGGAGCCAACTATAAAACAGAAATTTCCAATCTGCAAATGAATTAACTGGGAAAATGCACTTTACCAGTTATGAGCTCTCCTGAATCCAGGCCTGTTGCTGTGGTGAAGAGGCTCTTTTTAGAAGGAGGAATGCATGCCTGCAGAGTGGAGGGAGAATGGTTTTTGTGGCTGGCCACACGAGGTTTTGCTGTAATACCAGTTCAAGCACAGAAGCCTGACCTATGACTTTTTTTGTGAGTGTTTTTGCGGCAGAGTCATGCATATTCTGTGATGAATGGAAGCTGAAGTGAAGAAGCTCAGCATTGCTACTAGCAGTGAAGTGCCTGACTATAAATAGTGTATTTCAGTCAATTTTAATCCTGAGAAACAGCTTTTATCTCATGACAGCCGCTTTTCTTCTTTTGTCTCCTTCTGTAAACTGCTTCCTCAAAGAACAGTTCAGACATACAAACACATTAACTTATTAAGTAATAATTATGATAATATAAACAACATAACAAATGATAGAACATGTTGAGAAATATATATGTACACATCAAATGCTGAGATTTGTAATAACCTGCTCCGACTGTATTTTTATTGCAGTCATTCAGTGTAGTCTCACCTGTTTTACCTGTTGCCTTTTTGTTGTCATAAAATTATAAATTACAATTATGCTTTGGTCTTCAGCCATACCATATTACATCACAAAGTACATTGAAGGCATGGCACACAAGAAGAGCCCGGTTCATCTGAGCATTTACACATATATATACACACCTTTAAACATGTAAGCTTTCCTACCGTAAGCATTGTGCTGACTTGAAGCCTACCTTCTCAGAAGGGATCTTAACCTCTCTGCTTGACAGTGCTCTGAGTTTATGAAATATATGCATCCTGGTGAGAAAAGAAACTGAAGGCTTGGGCAGCATTTACACATCCATCACACAAATGTTATTTGTACCTGAGAAGCTGCTTGTGCTATTGGATCTCCTGCCTTGATATGCGTGTCCTTTTATGTGCCCTAGCTGAGAGGCAACTTTGAAATTGTAAGCAGAGATACCAAAACCAAAAATACATAAATTGGATATCTTGTCAGCTAATACCTCTTGCTTTAATGACAGTGAGGCCTGCTGACACATGTGGTCGTGGCAAGAAGGCTTTCTGCAGTGTGAATGGAGCAGCTGCTGCTGATCAGGGAGGGAAATCAATGACTCAGCATTCATCAGAAGCATCCTGCTGGTCACCACTGCCAAGTGCCGAGTCATCGATTTTCCTCCCTGCCAGGCGTAGACTGCTCTATTTTCTTTACAGCAAGCTTTAAAATGTTTCCAGTGCGCTGTATGCAGCTGTCAGCTCCCATTGGTAGGTCTCAGTAGGAGCACCCCAACACATGAATTGTACTGGGGCTGAGGGATAAATCTCAAATTTGCCCAATGTAGTGTCTTCAAAGTGCCTGAAAGCCAGCGTGCCTGAAGCTCAGCATGCGTGAACCTACAAATCCCCCTATATACCCCAATCAGCATAAATGAGGTGTTCTGCTTGCCATAAACTCACTAAATATTTTTTCTTGTGAAGTGGCAAATGGAACGCAATATGCATGGCTCACAGATTCACAGTCACTGAAACAAATCCAACAGCATGCAGTTGTCATCAAGAAATATGTCTAGGAAAACCTCTACAGCCACGCAGTTTCAGCACAGCATGCTAGTACCAACCAGTTTTTCAATATTCAGACAAAGAGATTGCCATATATAGTGCACGTTAGAAGTGCTGCCCTTTGATTTCTCCTTCTAAAAGAAATCATCCTTACAGCTGTTCTCTATTGTCCCTCAGTCTTGAATATCTGCTTTTTTTTTTAAAGAGACCCTGGGAATCAAAAATAGAATCAGAAAGGGTTCTTTGTCTACCAGTATTAAAATCTTGTGAGTCATGTTTTCTCAAAGCCTTCACAAAATTCTGTCAGAATTCAGCTTACAGCTTCAACCTCAGGAATACTGAGAAGGTGACTACAAACAATGATGTTCATTTACAATTTGAAAAGCTCATTTAGGCTGAGATCTGTGATATATTCACATACATCGCTTTTCTGTTTCATTTACAAAGAGCAACAGAATTGCGGAGTTGAACAATAAAGCTTGAAAGCTTTCAGTTCCATTCCATTTTCAAGATGCAAATGAAGCAAGTTCTGAAATCTGCAACCCAGCTTCTACTTACTGATTTTAATCTAAGAAATAGCATATTTACTAGCATACTTAAGTAGAATATTTACTTAAAAATATCTCACTGTATTGCAGTTGCAAAGATTTTAAGACCCGTAACGTTGCAATTCTCTTTGGAAACAAGGAAATATGCAAATAAGTTGTTATTTATAATAGCTGCAGCTTGCTATGTTTGTAAAATAATTATATTTGCCAGTTAATTGACCTTGTGTGCACAATAGGGACAAAAATAAAGAAATGATGCATGAAAATTCAGAGTAACACTGGATTGGTTTAGAAAAGTATATTAGATGTTAATTTTCAAAAATAGTAATCAATTAAATGCTACTCTAACAAACATTTCTGTTTTACTCTGGCAACCATACTGTGTTAACACAGGAGATTAGGAGTCAAGGCAGAGCACTTGATTGCGGTGTTTGCACTGTAATAAGTATGCTTTTGGTTTAATTTTAAATTTTCACCTCAAATGTTCTTGCAGGAGTGCAGATGTTGTCCTGTTTGTCGGTGTTGTTAAAATCTTTGTCATGCGAGTGCCAGTGAATGTAGTAACACCTAATAAATTATGTAAAGTATTGCAGTCTGCTGGACTTGTATGACCATTTCAATACACTGTAATTGTTTTCCAACACTTCCCCCACAGGTTAGTCTGGCTTCCAGCAGAGGCAGAAGTGAATAACAAGCCAATCAACATGCAAAATATTGAACAGAGTAGCTCAGCGCCCAGCCATCAGCCAAATGTGAGATTAACATGTGGTTGCAGGGAGGACAGTGACTCTTGACACTTGGCTTTCTAAACTTTGCACATCTGATCCCTGTATCTTCTGAATCATATTTCTGTTGTTTACTGGTCAAAATAAGTTGTTACCCATGTCAACACTGGATGATTAGTACAACTGCAGAAGTAGGGCTAGATTATGTTCATTGCAAATTACAAGCTAGGGACTTGATTTTGCCTCTGCTGGAGCGTTGGAACCGTGTCCAGAGGAACTAAGCCTGAGCCCCCAGTCCTGATTCTGAACTGTAAATGCCAGTAGCGTCGGGGTACGGCCTGATGATGCCAGCTGGCACCTGCAGTGAACGGCATGTAGGGGACCCTGTTCTGGTCTGTAAAGGCACTTGCCTAGGTATGCTCAGAGAAGTCTGATTGCATTACAGTGTGTAGTTCTGCCTCTGCCACACTCAGTTGGTACATTCCTTTTTACTTCAGTGGATGTGACTTTCAGAGGCCATTTTCTGGAGACATTTAGTTTGTGGCTGAAAAAGTTGTCTATAGAACAAACCCGCGTCTGTTATTTACACTGTGGTACTTGGAGGAACTGCTCTTGGTAGCTATTTTGTCCATTGCCATTCCAAAAGCTCTCTTCTTTTTTTGGTCGAAAGAGCTGGCACTAGCAACTGAGCTGAGACCACTGGCTCCTTTTAGATAGACCACACTTTACAGATTTTAGAAGATAGCAAATTTCCGTCACTGCTAGCCTGTTGGTGGATTTAACCAGTGGTTTAAAAATGAAAATCTCTGTATTGTATTACAAATCCCCTGAGGCATCCAGCAGGTTTTTTTCTGTGATTTAAAGTATTTTTTTCCTCCATTTTTTAGCATTTCCAGAATTCACATTAGCTACTGTAAGACTAGATAGATAAGTGCCCATGATTTGGCTCTGTTCTCGAACAGTCAGGTATCTACAAGTTGGGAAGCTTTTGCCTGTTTAGGTTGGTGCCTTTCTGTGAAACATGTAAAATGTTTTTGCTGTATCTTTTCCAGAATGGAATATTTTACAATCCTGCTCTAGTGCCAGTACACCCTTATGAAAGGAGCTAATCTGTGCTAATGATTGTGTAAGAATAAAATGGAAAAAAACAAACACAGGAACTTCTCTTCTCTGAATTTACGGCATTACAGTCCTTCCCATGGCAACACAGATAGTCAGATGGTTAGGTAGCAAAGTACAAGCAGGAAGAAAAGGCAAACAATGAGAGGGAGAAAAAAAGGCAAAGAAAACAATGTGATTTTCTCTAAAAAGATAAGAACTAAATGATAGATGAAAATCCTTATAAATGGTACTGTCTGCTTGTAAAGAATACCCTTCAATGTGTGTTCATTTCTTTCTATTAGACTAGCTTGTCTAAAACATGTACAGAAAGCCCTTTAATATCCCATTATATTATATACTAAAGCATTCAGGTCTAATACTATTACTGATAAAGAAACCAAAAGCATATTTACAGAGACTGAATGTCTATAAAGAGCAGATCAAGCAAGTCTCTTGAGAAAAGCAAGTCCCATATCAGATTATTGTGTGAAAAAAATAGCATGCTCATCTCAATTACAGCACCAGTTGGGTTTATTTAAAAAGGAAGTAATTCTGGTTTTATATCATAAAATCACTTTTTAAAGCCTGTAAACATCCAATAAATTAAATTTTTAGATAAGATCCATTTTGCAAAAAGCTGTTTATGAAAAGCTTCAGATAATAATTAGAGAGGATTTACTAACCTAATAACTGACTAATACTAGCACACAGTAAGTACACTGAATCAGATCCTTCTGCGGCGTTACTGTTTTACCTCATGTCATTTGGCAGTTTCTTATACAAGGTAAGTTGCTCAAGCCTATAATTCCTACACCAGTGAAGGTATGTAGCAGAAAGCTTCTGATTAGAGTCTCTTTAGGTTGTAAGGGAAAAATCTTCAATAATATTTTTCACGGTAACTGCAGAGGCAAAATACAGTGTTATACTGTAAAGTTATGAATATTAACATCTGAAACATAAAAGGAAGTTATGCTATTTAGCATATACATAGACCAATTCGGTATTGTCAGTATGGTATGGAATATTAAAGCTTTTCCTTAAAAAATATGTGCATATTATGGCTTATATTAACTGTAGTACTCTACTAAACACTGTAGGTACTCTACTAAAGTTAATATGAGCTCTTTTATTTATTATAATGCACTTAGAGCCAGCCTCTGGAATTCATTTCATTCCTGACCATGCAGTTTACTTCTGAACAACAGTGAATGAAATGTTACCCTGAGCCTGGCAAGAGAGAGAGATGGGTCATGTGCCAGAATCAGAAGCACAAACACATCCCAAGTTATATCCCTTAGAACTAAAACTACCACTTGAATCTTCCCTAGTGAGATTTAGTTTAATTTTTAAGAACTTCAGGGCAGGTTAATGAAGGTCTACTCCTGTATTAGACACAAGGTATTTAAAATGGGTCAAACCAAAACCCGAGATGGAGCATTGCAGTACTTTGGGACTTTAAAATCCTGAACCAAACGTCGTGTGTTAGTAACACTTGGCCATTCTTGCTCTTAGAACTGATGCTATCAGCGGTCACTACCGAGTGATACAGTGCTCTGTCACACCCGTCTGCTGGTCACAAGCACCGGATACATCATATTGAAAGACAGCGTACTCCAGTGGATTAACACACCTTGTACATAGTCAAGTTACATTTCTGTGTGTATACTGGAATGTGGAACAGCATCAAAGTAGTGAAGAAAAGGCAGAAGAGGAAAAATACAAATATGTGCAAGCAGAATTGTCTCTGAAGTAGTATATATACACAAATTAGGGATCAGTCCCTCATATTGAAACTGTCTTTAAGAAAGAAAAAGGAAAATTAAAAACTGTCAGATCAACAATGTGACCACTTCCATAGGCACTCCTCAGGTGCCATTAAAAAGTTTCCACTGGAGCTAGCTACAGTGATACAGCCACAAGATACAGCTCCAGATAAGTCCATTTGACAAGGTGGTGTGTGCCTGTCAGACTCCACCTGAAAGGCAAACAGTCACATGGCTGTAATAGGGAAGGGTGAAAAATAAAAGGAAGTTTTTAGATTTTGAACAAAAGGGTTTTTGTATATATATATATATACGCCTGACAAAAAGTTAGCAATTAAAAACCTATATAATTGCATGCATTATATTTGTGGAAGTGTCTTATTGCCACTGCATTGCTATTAAAATGCAAAACAAGTGCAAGCATGTCATGTTTATTAAACCACTGAAAAAATGTTCCGACAGCATTATGACTTCAGTTTCAAAAGCATGGAAATGGGCAGGGAAGAGAAGGGGGAGGAATCAGAAACCAAATTCTCAGTCTATGCCTTTGTGCCTAGTTATTGGAACATACAGGGTGGATTATATAGTCCTCTGAGTTGTCTGCAGTAATATGCTTACGTTTTAGAATAAATGATCTCAAAGTGCATTGCAAATTTAACAATTTGATGTCAGACTCAAGCACAAAATGACTACAGCTGTATCTGGGATTTTCTAGAGAAAAGGTTTACAGCAAGGGAAGAACACATTCTTTTTTCCCTTAAGAAACTGCAAAGGAATCATAGGTGTGCAGAATGTAATTATGCAGACTGAAATTAGGCCAGTTCACTATAGCTAATTCCTTGTCTTTTACAAAAACTGCCTCAGGATCTTTAGTGCCACAGATGATTAGGTTGTCAGCTTTAGGTATCATCTGCAAGCTGGCAGCTCGAGCAGCTTACCCAACAGTGTGTCCAGTTTTCAGAGAGTAGGGATAAATCCTGGCAGGGCGACATGGAGCATTTCTCCTCAGTTCTTCGAGACCCCGTGTTCTGCATCAGTAGAGCTGCAGATCCCGTGCCTTCTAATTCATGCTTTCAGCTTAAAGTTTCCGTTTATTAAACCACCTCTTCCATCACCATCATTTATGTTCTATTCATACATCATTTCTATCTGTTGTAATACCTCTTCCCAGGATTTAAATATCTCTGGCACCGAATATCTTGTGCAATCTGAACAAAGAGTCTTAAGCTATCAGAATAGCTTTATCTAAAGCATACTTACAAACAAATGTTATTTGTGTTCTTTTTGTGTTTTGCGAATAAGAGTTATGCAGGAATAGAGATATAGGGCCCTGAGTACATTCTGGCAAGAGTCAGATGCAGCCCCAGCAGACGGAGGAAGCTGCTATGACTTTGAAATGAACTGTCACTGTAAGTCCTGGAAATGTTCTTCACTGTCCAGTTAATTACATGTACTCAAATTTTGGATGATATCTAGGATGTTGGCTAAAGACTTGATAACACTGGGCTTGTTTTAATTTTTAACTCTCTCCTCTAAATCCAAGTGTTCATTTCATTCTGTTGCAGATGTTCCTCTCTAGGTAACACACTTTAGTGTTCTTGAGCTGTTTCTTTCACAAATCTTCAGCCAGTCAGATGTTGCCAGTCCAGCATCATATCCATGTTTTTAACATGAAAAAATGTATTGCTACCATTTCTTTGCATCAGAACCGTAAGATGTTGTGCAACATCCCAAATTGCTCTGAGATCATGAGATAAAAATAGACCATTGGGAATCCAGCACAGATTGAAGCCAATAACCACACATAATTCTTGCACTCCAAATATTTTGTTGCAGATGCACTTTTTGAGAGAATGTGTAAAAAAAGATGTTTTCAAACTAAAGCTATGCTCATACTTTGAAACTCCACTTCAAAAAGCAGAAGTCTGCTATGTTGGTGGAGTTGTGCTAGAAAAGAATGGACATGGAGAAAATATGAGTGATGTCCAAGAGGAGCCCCAGCTGTGTCGACAGACTTTCTCCTTTGAGCCCCTACTTTTCCTCAACATCTGTAGCAGAGCTGAGAGAGGGGTGGTTCTGCCTGTTGCAAGCAGTGGTGGAGAGCACTTTAACTTCTATTTTCTCAGGCCCCTGTGCAGCAGAGGGTGAAGCTCCCAATGTACGTCTCCTTCTCCTTGTGTACATCTAAAGATGTTGCCCAGAATCCTACTGAAAAAAGTAAAATGGGAAGCACTGACATCTAATTCCTTGGTATAATGTGTAATGACCCAACTCTGTTGCATGAGCTGTGGCAAGCCCTTGCTTATGATAGGTGTGGAAAAAGAGAATGAGGAGCAACTGGTATTTAGGCATATTGTAGAATTACATTAAAGTTTTGTTTCATTTCAATTTCAAAGTGCATATTGCACGTCAGCTTTTGATGAATATATATTCAAGACAGGAACATTTCATTCATACCTTTAGCATTTTAGGTCCAAATGGATCATCAGAAATTACTTTCCCAAACCTGTCAGTTTTGTAGGCCTCTGACAATGCAATTCTCAGTCCGTTTGAACCCGCTCTTTCCTTTCCTTGTACTCTGTTTTGCTGTGCTCCTCTGCATTCTGCAATGTATCCTTTATAAAATTACACTTTTACCTTGATGTCCTGTCTGAAGGTGGTTCATAGCATGTAGCAAGGCCGAGTGGTGTGAAAGGGAGAACCCATTTCGCAGCTGGTAGGCAGGACACAAACACTGTTACTGTCTTTCATTTCATCTTGCCTTGGGAAGGTGGTAACACTGGCTAAACCCAGGGCAGCTGCCACCTTGGCTCTCAACATTGAAATGGCACTAGTAGTATATTTAAGAATGCATATAAGAACAAACCTGGTTTCTGGTATTCAACACTTGTGTTTATCTGTTTTTCAAAAGGACAATAATAATTCTTGCCATTTCCTAGTAAAAGTTGTATCATAATAACTTGATCCAGACCGCACACACCTTCCTTCTCCGAGTGGTCTGGTCAGAGAAAGATGTTTTCAAATTCCTAAGTAAGGGTGTTCAGAATGGAGACTTGCTAACGCTGTTTTCTTTCTGCTCTAGGAGTTCCTGTGTCTGTGATTTGGTTTTGTGTGATAATTTAAGGACAGATGTAGAAACACTTCTTCCTTGGACCTCTGAAAGTAGGCTAGCAGTATTCGGTCATTATTACATTAAGATGATTCAAGGCTAAGAATACTGATGCCACCCTTCCCCCACCGCTCTCTGTAGACACACGCAGACACATGCACACAGGCGCGCGCACGGAGAATTATCTCTGTTTGCCTTACTAATGTCATTGTGCAATATTCCATTTTCCTCTCTCTTCTTGTCCCCGGGGTCTGTAACAAACCCCTGCTGGACCTTTTATCCACCCACTAAGTCCAGATTAATTTATTATACTCCATCTAGTTTTTGAACTGTTCCTTCTTAATGTGTGATGGGGCTTAGAGCTGTGCAAAGGGGATTCAAGGATAAGGGAAGAAAACATCCTCAGGCTCTAGCTTTACAGTGAAAGGTTGCGTTACAGTATGAACACCTCTACTATTATTATGCATAGCCATGGAAGATGATGCAGGAGGAATGACTGATCAGAGCTCATATTTAGCTAAATTAACATCTCAAGTCCATTTTTTTGTATAAATCTGAGTTCATCATAATCTAAAAGCAAATATTTGCCTTTAATATCTCTGATTTATGCATAGAATACAGTGTATTCTTCATTTCCTTCTTAATTATTATTATTTTTTTAAACAGCTTCCAGGCAGAAAGTCAAAGCCTGCTGTGTTTTATATTATACTCTGCAACTCATTTTCCTGTTTTTTTTTAATAAAACATCTAATTAATCCATGTAATCTGAATACTCTCTGTTTAAACTCAATGTGCTAATGAAACGAACTGCATGAAAATACAGCTAATTTGTTGTACCTATGAAAGTAATAGCTAGGTAAAAAATATAGAGAGATAAAAACTTGAACACTTTCTGCCTAGTATGTGAATGGTGACTGAAAACAAGTAATAAGGGTAACTACAAGTGGATAATGCCTGAAAAAAGTTCTTCAAAGAAGTGGAAATTATGCTCCTAATTTTTGCCATCTCATTTTTGCTCATTGCATTACATGAGCTGCGCCTGATGATCTTTCATTTCTAGCAATAAAACTGCTGTTTCTTTTCCATTTGCGGGACGTCTCAATGTGAGCTTTTTACAGGATCCTGGTAAAAAGAAAGCTTGAAGGATTGTTGCAACTCAGGCCTCTCTATCTTGGGTTGAACAGGATAAATGACTCATTAGAAGTTTCTTTTTCTTTATCTCTGTCTGACTCAGCATCTTCTGGGAAGAATACAAACAAGAGTAACTGGAGCCAATCATACATTTAGAAATTAAGCATGTAACTTCAGGTGGCAAAGTCTGTAATAAAGGAAAGGAATTAAAGAATTGTGCCTTTGATGGATTATCACCAGCACAATTTTTAATGGAATGTTTGTCAGGCATTTCCATGAAATACCAGCAGCTCTTTAACATCTTTAAAATTATTACCTAGACAATTTCCAGTAATGATGAAGTTGAAAATCAATGTAGGAAATATTACCATAGTAAAAGTAAAAACATGCTTCCAAATGGTAATGTACAAAACCTCACAAGGGAAAGCTTGCTTGCCTATGAAGCTGTCCTAGTAGAAATATTATAAATCATACATATGTCAGAGTATGAATGAGAAAAAGAAAAATAACTACCAAGACAGAGTTTAGAATTGCCATGGTTTTGCACCAACAAATGCAAGTAGAACATGTTTGTTAAGCACGGTCGGCAGAAACATGGCATCTCACAGCATCTGGGTGGGAGCATAGAAGGATTTTTTTGAAAAATGCCTTAGATCCATTTCTCTGCCTTCTTTGCATCTGCACCAAAATCAGTCATAACACATCACTGTTAAGTGGCTGTGTAGCACATGGAGAGTCAGACCCATTTTTTTCACAGAATCACAGAATCACAGAATGTTCGGGGTTGGAAGGGACCTCTGTGGGTCATCTAGTCCAACCCTCCTGCCAAAGCAGAGTCACCTACAGCAGGCTGCACAGGACCTTGTCCAGGCGGGTCTTGAATATC
>Ga0065711_1030591_pt1 | contig 32054 bp, 21 predicted proteins | sample Hoacrofraction12_FD_59098 | JGI IMG/M metagenome (GOLD analysis project Ga0065711, IMG submission 59098) | Hoatzin crop microbial communities from Cojedes, Venezuela - Epithelial fraction 12 v2 (version 2) | ecosystem: Host-associated > Birds > Digestive system > Esophagus > Crop | place... | reverse complement strand
GAGGTTCAGGTTGGATGGGGCTTTGAGCAACCTGGTGTAGTGGAAGGTGTCCCTGCTGATGGCAGGGGGGTTGGAACCAGATGATCTATAAGGTCCCTTCCAACCCAGACCATTCTATGATTCTGATAGTGTCATACTTGACAGCATTGTCCTAAAGACAAGTGTCTTCTCCCTTTCCCTTTCTCGTCTAGTAATGGAACTGACAGGTAAGTTCCTTGTTTGCTAGTGTGAGAGCAACTCCTGGGAGTTCAGGAGAAATGTGGGGGAACTTCGGTTTCCAGACCTGCATCCTGTGGCATGTCCCAGACTTGTCAGGGTACAAAGCTGTGGCCTCATGCTAGTGAGGTTTTTCTTTACCATTAAAATTCCCCCTCCTTTTTACCAACAGTAGCATTATACTGTAGTAGTCTTGCCCCCCCATGAGGCTCTTGTCTCTTGTTACAATATGTCTGTAAAGTCTGCGTAACTCTTATTTACATAGCACCTGTCGTGTGCTAGGGGAAATGACTAAGGAGAGAGCTTACATAGTGGTGTAGTTAACTTCTGTGGTGACTCTTTGTACTGGCACAAGCGGTAGCGTATCAGTTTACCCACTGCAGTACCTCTTAATGGTGCCACTCATTAAAGAGCTGCATGAAAGGCCTGTCCACAGCTATCAGTGGAGTAGAATACAAATCTTAACACAGCAGAGCCTAGCAGGGTGATTCATGGCTTGCCCAGGACTATTATGTTTGTAGAAGTGAGGGGGTACCTGAAAATGGAGCTGTGTTGTTGATTCCTGGCAGCTATTACACCTGTCAGACCTGTTGCATCATATTTTGGCTATACATGTTGGCTTATAAGTAGCTGAAGAAAATAATGTCCCAGCTGATGCTTATAAATAGCAACAAACCTTAAAGAGATGAGGGAGAGGGAAGAATACGATACATCTCCCACTTAAGATACCTCCGATGCCCTATCATTTATGTATGTGCACCGCAGCAGGGGAGGCAGAAGGCTAGGGCATTGGTTGTGTTCATCTGAACTTACCTCTAGCACATTCTCTGCCACCAGTGAGATCAGCACGTCTAGCTGGGGCTCTTACTAATCATCTTTCTTCCAGGTCGTCAAGACAATCGGTCTAAGAGAGGTCTGGTTTTTTGGACTTCAGTATCAGGACACCAAGGGCTTCTCAACGTGGCTGAAATTGAACAAAAAGGTATGTTTGCTCCAAGCTTTCATTTGTCCTGCTTTCCCTTCTCTTGGACGGCAGGGGCAAATTCAGTCTCCATACTTCTGTCAGGCATCTGTTCTTGCTTTTCCACGCACCTGAAGTACTACAGGATTAGCAAGTTGGTGGTGCCTTCCTTCAGTCCGCACACACCCTCCACGGGTACCAGGAGTCATGGTGTCTGACCTGGTCCTGCATCTAGTCCTGTTTATTATCCAGGCAGAAGTTACCCTTCCCAGTAACATGGTGATGTGGTGCTCATGTGAGCATCTTGGTTGGAGAGAAACCTGGAAAGTAACTTACCTAGCACTGATCATAACTAGTGGCTTGTTGTAAGTTCTTTGGGGAGAGGTGATGAGGTATTTAGCAGTAAGGAATTGCAAATCCTTGCTTTTCTGCCCATTCACTTCTGCACTGGAAAGGAGAATTTTTTTTTTTTCCTAGTGCTTGCTTGTCTTCCCGTTCGTAAACCTACTCCCCTTCACTTGGTATGTAAGCTATAAAATCTGATAACTCTGTTCCAGGTAACAGCACAGGATGTACGCAAGGAAAGCCCCCTACTTTTCAAATTCCGTGCCAAGTTCTACCCAGAGGATGTGGCAGAAGAGCTGATCCAGGATATCACACAGCGCCTTTTCTTCCTACAAGTGAAGGAGGCAATTCTGAATGATGACATTTATTGCCCTCCAGAAACAGCTGTACTTCTGGCTTCTTATGCTGTCCAGTCAAAATATGGAGACTTCAACAAAGAGGTGCACAAGTCTGGCTACCTTGCTAGTGACAAACTGCTCCCGCAGAGGTAAGTGAACCTGATAGTCTTAGACCTTCTTTGCCTTAAACAGTCTGGGATTTTCTTGGGGGGCGGGGGCGTGTCTTGGTTGGAATGTTCAGAATAAAATGTAGCCTTGATGCTTCTCTGAGGACTGGGGTTGGTATTCATTCCATTAAGAGCTTTAATCTTAAACATCTTATTGCTGCTGAAGAAACTCTAATCGGAAATAGTGACAAAAGCTCTGAAACAAAAAATGTAATGCTACAAGTAGGAAGGACAGCTGAATACAACTTGTCTTTTGTCAGAAGTCTGAATAATGACCAGTGTGTCTCTAGCCTTATAATAAAACTGTATTTCCTGGAATATTTCTGTGGGAGAACTGTGATGCTAATGGAGTATTTAATGAAGCAATATTCAAGAGTGATGTGGCTGTCTGTGTATAAATGCTGTGGCTGGTCTCAAACATCTCATGTACTCTTTCTAGAGTTCTGGAGCAGCACAAGCTTAACAAGGACCAGTGGGAGGAGAGGATCCAGGTGTGGCACGAGGAACATCGAGGAATGATTAGGTAGTTGATGCAGTGTGAAACTGCTGTATTTAAAGTGCTGTGATATATGCTAGTGTGTAATGTATGAATGCATACAAAATATCTGTGGCTTGCTTCAGGGTGAGTTACCATTCTTCAGGTTATTCTGCTCAGAGTAACTAGGTTTACATCCATCTGCCCTTGCTAGTCCACATCAGCTGGCTGTTCTTAGTAAAACAGAATTGAGTTTGCAGAGTTTTTATTGTTCTCTGCTAGGGTGATGCTTGGAACATTTGCCACCTTGTTGCTGCTCTGCCCATGCAGGAAGACAGCACCTTCTTGTTTTAATGGTTTATAGACTCAAAAAGGAGTATCTGTTTTCTTTTTGCATGCTGCAGAGAAGATGCTGTCTTGGAGTACCTGAAAATTGCACAGGATCTGGAAATGTATGGTGTCAATTACTTCAGCATTAAGAATAAGAAGGGCTCTGAACTCTGGCTAGGTGTGGATGCTCTTGGACTCAACATTTATGAGCAGAATGACAGGTAATAAACCCCCTCTCCTCATCATTGCCTTTAGCTCCTTTCCAGTATAAAGGCACCCAAAATTAATCTTTTCTGGAATTCAAGTCCTTAACTCAACTACAATTTTTATATCATTCTTGGCTGTGTTTTTGACACTGCCAGAATGATCAATAAAACGTGCTGCTTTGGACCAGAAAATACAAGAAACTGGCAAATCTTATCAAGCTAGTTTTACTTGTATTCCTAGTCTTCCTGCCACAGATGCATTCTCCAGGTCTGTTTTCCATTTAAAAAGAAAAAAAAAAAAAAAATTGAAAAACTGCTTCTGATATTTTGTGGTTTATTTGCACGACCAATTTTGTTTGCTGATTCCAGTCAACATAAGAGTACTGAAATATGAGGGCAGATTTGGTAGAATTTTGAGCTGTATTTTGTAAGTCAAGAATTTGGAATGACTTGGGGCTCTTGACTTTGCGCTCTTTTATTTCCTTTTGCTTTCCACTTCTGCAGGCTAACACCGAAAATTGGATTCCCTTGGAGTGAGATCAGAAATATCTCATTCAATGACAAGAAATTTGTTATCAAGCCTATTGACAAGAAAGCACCAGTAAGAAGCAACATTCACATTAAACTTTTGGCTTCTCAGCTGAATAACCTCTTTTTGTTTTTTGTAATTGCACACAGTCTTTTCATCAATAATGTTGATGCTGACTTAAGCAGTGCTCTACTATCTGGTCTGTTCAGGGCAGTATGCACAGAGTGGGTCTAATGGCAATATGATGTTAGTTGAGATTTTTTTTTTCTGGCTAGGAGGGTAGAAATTTATTCAGTATAACATTAAACTGTTCAGAGTCAGTGGCAGGGAGATCTTTGCTTAGGGTTTCTGATTCTCTAAGACCGTTCAGATTCTCTGATAATACAGCTGGGGTCTGAGGCACCTATGTTAACTGTGAATGCTTCCTTTGCAGCCTGTTGGCTTTAGTTGTGTGTGGGATGGTCTTCTGCAGTTTTTCACTTTACTTGAAGCTGAAGCTTCAGGTCATTTTGTAGAGTATGAACCTACCTATACTTCTGGCATAAGATGAAACACTATGCTTGATGTGGCTGGCCAGACTATTGCATTAAATAACTAAGTGGGAAGAAAGGTGGGAGAAGTCATAGTCTCAGTGTGCCTGGTAAACCAGCCTCTGATGATGTTTGTAATGAAACAGTGAAGCTAAGTCGCTGTGTACTCTGTGTGCTAGGAATGTTTTACGATGAAACCCAGTGCGCTGTAACAACCAGTTGGGTGCTTCTGCCTTGTGTGTATGTCAGGTTGAAATTCATTCCTGAAAGACAGGTGTCGTAACTACCACCACCAATGGATTAGACACTGTTAAAAAAAGCTGGCTAGCAATCCTAGAAAGCTTAAGGTCTTGGAGCACACTGCATGCACAGGAGGCTGTTTATGCTGAAAGAACAGGTCTAATGCTGCCTTTTTCTTGTCCCAAGGACTTTGTGTTCTATGCCCCTCGGTTACGGATTAACAAACGAATCTTGGCACTTTGTATGGGGAACCATGAGCTCTACATGCGCAGGCGTAAACCAGATACCATTGAGGTGCAGCAGATGAAAGCACAGGCTCGGGAAGAGAAGCACCAGAAACAGATGGAGAGGTTGGTAGGGTTCTGAGTAACCTGGACTTGATCGATCACTGCATAATAGCATCACTGGCTAGATAAATTGCTGGCAGCACCTTGAGCCCAAAACAGAGCAGATTGCTTTCTGCTTCAGTAGATCTACTGGGATGATGGAAATGGCACTCATCACAAATGAGACCCACCATCACTTTCTTGGAGTTAAAGATTTGGCTGTCTTTGACAGGACTAATATGGATCTTGATATAAGGATGTTTCCCTTCTAATATTGTTATTGTGAACTTGCCATTGAGATGAATGCCAGCAGAGTTTTTTCTTTCCGCATTTTTATAAAGCGACACGTCTGGAGTAAAACTCATTAGCTTAGTGCTGTAGTGCACAGCTCTTGTGTGCTTATGGCTTCACTAGGAAGTGCTCCAATCTGAGTAGCTGTTAATTTGAAATTGCGTTATGACTTCTCCCTCATCAGAGCCCTGCTGGAGAATGAGAAGAAGAAGAGGGAGTTGGCAGAAAAGGAGAAGGAAAAGATTGAACGTGAGAAGGAAGAGCTAATGGAGAGACTCAAGCAAATTGAGGAGCAAACCAAGAAAGCTCAGCAAGGTAGTATGAAATGTTTCAGTATTTCCTTAGATGCATGGTCTGAGTGAGAAGTGTTCAAGTAGTAAAGCTATGAGCATCTCTGAGTTGTTTGGCTGTCCAGTATTGTGTGCTAACTGGTGTTAGGGCCCTGTTGTAGCCTTTTAAAGCTGAGTGTGAGCTTTCCATATGCAGCTGCTGAAATAGAACTTGCATTAAAGAGATGGGTGGCAGCCAAGATGCCTCTCTGGCAGCAAGAGTACCTAGCAATTGTTCATGTGCTGGCTGGAAGCTTTATCCCAGCACATTTGTAGAGGAAGGAGTCAAAAAGTGTAGCAGGGGTCACAGCAGCCAGTACTGTGGTGTGATTACTGTCTAATTACTTGGCCAGTGTTGCAGTGTGGTGTTGTCCAAGCAAAATCCTGTATGCTTCTCTGCCTTTAAGGATGTCATTGTGGGATGAGTACCTCCCCACAAATCAATCGAGCAAATACTCTGCTGGCTTGGAACAGGCCTGGCTCTTAGTCTTCCAGCTCCAGTTACAATGTGAAGGAGAGGAAAGGGGACAGTTGCTTGCATCTCTCCTTTACCTGTCCCTCTGAAGGAAAATCCTCATCTAGAATATAGGTGTAAGGGCACCTTCTCCTACTGCCATTCTTTACTTGATCTCTCTTCAAATGCACTCCTCTGTTCTTTCAGAACTGGAAGAACAGACCCGCAGAGCTATGGAGCTGGAACAGGAGAGAAAACGAGCTCAGGAGGAAGCAGAGAAACTGGCTAAAGAACGTAGAGAAGCAGAAGAGGCAAAGGAGGCCCTATTGAAAGCATCCCATGATCAACAAAAGACCCAGGAACAGCTGGTAAGTGGGTGAGCTGAAAATCAGGTAGGGAAAATAGTGACAGGGTAGGCATCTAAGCTCTTGAAGCAAACCAGGCTATGAGTATAATGAGGAAGAACAGTTTGATTCTTTAATTTTTAGCTTCAAGCAGATGAACTTATACCTAAATACTAGTGTATTTGTACAGTAGATCTGGATTATTGTGCTTTTTGCCTTTTTTTGTGTGTGATGCTGAGAACAAAGTGTAGAGCTACTCACTAATTGCTTTACCTGGTTTGGATCCAAAGAATTGAGTTATGTAGCTCTATCTGGAGGAGAAAGGGGGGGGATAAAAACCCCAACCCAAAACCACAACAAAACCCAAACCTTTTTTGACTTCCATTTCCCTTGTATCATGGAGATATCGGTGGGACTGAAGTTTACAGGAAGGCTTGCTCCTTACTGAAAAGATGTTAGATCTACTATTTTTACTCAGGACTTGGACTAAAAGCTTCATTTAGCTAGTACTTTGGTTTTGTCCCCACTAAAAGCCTTTCTTTTGTAGGCTGCTGAGATGGCAGAACTCACAGCTAGGATCACGCAGCTGGAGCTGGCAAGGCAGAAGAAAGAGAGTGAGGCCCAGGAGTGGCAACAGAAGGTAAAGCAGAATCTGGGCAAACAGCAGCATTTTTTGTGGAGCTGCTCTTCAATCTGTGTTGTGACCGAAACTACTGCACTAGATACCACACTAGACTGAGTGTCTGCAAGCCTGATGCCATTGTAAATACCCAACTTTGCTTTTCTTGGTGGAACAAGTGCCCTATTCTAACTCCATGTAGAAATATTTTGACTAGTTAGGCCTATAGCCTATATTCCATGAATTATAACCATTCTTCAAATCTCTGAAGTGCTAGTCAGCAGAAAGTTTTACAAACGATTGTGGCTGAGTAGCTTTGGAACATACCACTTCAGTGTGCAAGAGGTGCAGAGTTTCCTGTAATAAGCACAGAGTAGTGCTTCTATGCACTTCCGTGAGAAGTCTCACGCACTCAGGATTATATTGACTAACTTAGTGGTATGCCCTACTGCAGGCACAGATGGTGCAGGAGGACCTAGAAAAGACCAAAGAGGAATTGAAGACTGCCATGAGCACCCCTCATGTCACTGAACCCATGCACTCTGAGAATGAGCATGATGATGAGCAGGATGAGAATGCAGCAGAAGCCAGCGCTGAGCTACGATCAGAGGCCACCATCAAGGACCGCAGTGAGGAGGAGCGCACCACTGAAGCAGAGAAGAATGAACGGGTCCAGAAACACCTGAAGGTAAGAAGTTGGCAGCAGAGAAGGGTGTGTGTCTGGGTGCTGCTTCTGTTGTTCTTGCTGTTAATGACAGCTGGGAGGTATTACTGGTATTAAAAAAGAAAAAAGGAGGGGGAGAGGAGAGGGATGATCATGATCTTGCCAGATACCTGCGTAACCATTGAGCAGAGAGGCAGATCTTGTCTCCTGGCGCTTGACTTCATTTTCCCTGGAAGTAGTGCAGTATTTTCAAGCAGTGCCAAAAAGCAGCATGTCAGACATGGTGTGCTTGTGTGACTCCTCTTGCCAGCCATCTGACAGCTGTTCACAGCCCTGGCTGTAAAGAATTGGAGAACTTGGTCTCGTTCCTATCAAGCAGCTGTCTGTGACTGTCTTGTCTGCTGGGGTTGCATTGCCAAACGCTGAGAGCAGCTGATTAGGGCTCATCATGGAGGGAGCAGTGCTGCACTGCCTTCTGATAAGGAACTCCAGTGTTCCAGTGTTGATTCTTTCTAAGCATTTTGTTAACGCTGCCTGACTTGCATCAGGTTTTGCTTGTTCTGCATAATCCTGTGGTGGTTATGCACAGGCAGAGTGACAGAGGTGCACTTTATCTTCTGCAGCAAGTTTCTTATGTGGTAGAAGGCTAGTAATTGCTCAGATTCTGCAAGCTGCTCCTGTTGTCTTTAGGGATCCCTCCACTTGACTCTTCTTCTGAAGTGCTTTGGAGACAGTCTTCCTTACTGTGCTAGACAAAGATAAATAGGGTGACAGACTGCCTGATGTTTTCTACCTTCAAATATTATGGAAAAATATTAACAATTTCCACAGAATCACAGAATTATTTAGGTTGGGAGGGACCTCTTAAGATCGTCTAGTCCCACTTCCTTTCTAGAGCAGGATCAGCTAGAGCAGGTTCGCCATAACTGTAAACATTTGGGCTTATCTGTTTCCTGTCTCCATGGATGTTGAATCTTTAGGAGGATCGGCAAGGAACCTTCTTGTCCAGCTTTGATTCTCTGGCATGTGCTAACCCACTGATATCTGTTTTCCCTTCTCCAAAGGCTCTTTCCTCAGAGCTGGCAAATGCTCGAGATGAAACCAAGAAGACAGCCAATGATATGATCCATGCTGAGAACATGCGTCTGGGCCGAGACAAGTACAAGACCCTCCGTCAGATTCGGCAGGGCAACACCAAGCAGCGTATTGATGAATTTGAGTCCATGTAAACTCTCCCCTGCACCTGCTGCCCTGCACTCTCTTCTCCCCTCTTTCCCATCCTCTCCCGTCATTCACTCATAATCGTGCTACGCTGGAACCACTACAGAAGAGTGACCATGGTCTTATTTATCAAGTTTTGGGCAAATGCTGGAGTTAACCAACAGAAGAAAGTAGTATTTACATCTTCCTGGGGTGGCTTGGGAAAGCAAACTTGTATTGGGGCAAATCTGAAATTGTTTGGCTTTGGGTAAAGTCTCACTGCATTTAGTTTTGTATTGCTTACTGAAGTAGCTGTGTTGCTGTCCTCTCCTGTTGGGTGGGGAGGCCAGCAGATACTTATTCTGAATTATGTAAAGTGCTAACAGTTTGACACTGTGCCTTCCCACTAACTTGCGCAAACTTCCGTGTTAAGCTTAGTACCCAGGGTCTGAATTTCTGGCTTAATGCAGGGTCTGAATCATGTAGCTGAGAAGGGGAGGCTGGACCTTAGGAAGAAGGGTTGGAGGTAGAATATGGACTTTCTTTCTAAAAGACCAAAGCTTTTGTCCTTCAAACGTAAGCAGACCAAATGGATTCTGTGGCATTCCTGCTGGTGTTACCTTTTGTTGTTTAATGATGGAACTTTGAACTTCCTAATCATGAGGAGGCTGTTGGAATATTTCCACTGATGCAGTGTGGTTTGGAGCCTCTACTTCCCTGCTTTCTAGAAGTTTTGTCTCTGGTAAATGGCTTTGTTCACTGTTATTTGTCCGACTTGAATGTAACCAGTGAGACAGAGATAGCTAAAGAAAACTGCCTTCCTTTTTGGGTTTGCCGATGGAAACCTGAAGGGGTAGGTAAAATGTAAAAGACTAAAAATTCCTGTAGCTGTATTTTCCCTTGCTGAACCAGTACATTTCTAGTCATGTGAACAGGATTTCAGGTTTTTCCACAAGAGGCCTTTTTAGCACATAGTCATTGGTGCCTTACAACTGTGTATAGATCTGCTGTAGCTCAGATGTCTTTAGTATAAACTAGATGCAATCATAAAAAGTGATCAGCAGCTGGGGACCAAAAACTACTCTGATATCTGGGTCATGTACAAGACTGCATCTGTCTTCCTGGCTTCAAGCAGCATTTAAGGGAAGAGGTTCCTGAGATATTTGTCCAATTGCTGCCTGAATCCTCACTAGCATTCTGCCAGATCCCTGGCTCAGTTGCTTTTCCTTCCCCAGAAGGATGCTTTGCCCTTTTGTAGCTTTGAGAACAGAAGGCTGTGTCTCTTGAAAATGGGACACTAGTGGTTGTGAGACTGGTCCTGAGAGCCATTTGTACCAGTTGTTGTAATGCCCATCACCTCCTGTCTTCCAAGCTATCCATGCTGTAGGTACCCAGAATCCTTCCTGCAATTTCTGGGGAGGAAACAGCCGTGTATGCTCAGGGTTGAATTGGATTTTGCCTTGATCCTTCATAGAAGGAAACATTAACCTTCAGAAGAGGCCTCTTTTAAAAATGGATTCCACCTACAATGGAGTCCTCCTTTGCTTTGCCCTCCTTGGATTAGCCTGTCCTTATAGGAAGTCATCGGGCTAGCCTGTGTTTTGCTTTCTTGCTTTGCATGATGCTCAGTCTTGTGACTTTCTCAGTTTTGTGGACTCCCTCTTTGTATGGTATTATTGCTAGTGGTGATAGAAGGAAAACATCTGAATACTAGACCATTTCCAACTCCCTGCTCTGTGAGAAAGGTAAAGGGGGACTGTGCCAAAAAGAAATGTTCATGAACTGCAGTATTTCCCCAAGAATTCCTTGGGCTGCTGGAAACAACCTTACCTGGGCTGTATTATTTTATTTTTTGGAAGCAATACAAGTCTGCGTGGAGATCCACACAGATACCTACCAACCAGCCTCTGTTAGAAGTGTAGCTTAATGTGTTGCTTCTAAACATCCAGATAAGTCCCGTGGGAGGCCCCTTCTCTCCCGTAGACAGAGCATGCTTTTGGAGGGGACATGACATGGTAAGCATTTGGTTGGCCAAAAACACGTGCCTCAGTACTTTGAAAGTCACAAATGAAAGATTGCAGTTAGATTTATCGGGTCCAATTTGGGTATTTCTATACTGAAGGGTTATTGGCACTTGCTGTATGCGAGTTTCATTATTGGGGGAACAGACAACCTTTACACTTCTGTTTTGGTGCTTCAAAGCTGGTTCTCAGCACTTCTGCGCTCTCTGTCCATGGCAACGGTTGATTTATTTTTGGGATAGAAAAGCCTTTAATACATTTTAACAATTTCCTAACAAGCTGGTGTATGGTGCCTGGAATATGCGTTCAAATAATAAACCAGTAAACCTTTTCTGCTTTGATGGGTCACACAACACTGCTGAGCTCATGTATTATGATGCTGGCATGACTTCTGTTTATAGGCTTTTTTTAATCGTTCTAATTCCAAATGGTCCAATATAGGAATAGAACGGCTTGTGCCAGTGAGTCCACCTAACTCTTTGTAGTTGTTTCAGCCCTGCCTTCTTCTTAACCAGTATTATATTCCAGTGGTATCTAATGATATTTGATTTCAATACTTCTAGCTATGCACAATTAGAAAATATTAGTCATGGGATGGAGGATATGTTTATGGTCCTTCTTCCCTTGGAAATGTATACTGTATTGTAAAGAAATGATATTTTGCAAGAAAACTAATGTAAGAAGCTTTCAGTATTATGATGAGATTTGTAGACACATTTTTTTTATTTGTTAGAATACAGTGAAATGTTCTTCCTCTCCATGTTCCAGTTTAATTGGATAACTACTCCTCTTGGGGGTGGGGGGAGGGAAGTACTTTATCAAATGTTTGCCTGGCTTGTTTTTTCTTGTTTTATTTTTTTGTTGCTGTAAATTATGTTGAGGTTTTTTGACCAGTCTTTTTACTGGGTTATAATAAAACATCAGTTCTTTAAGGTTATGGAGTAATTAATGGGTCCACGTACTTGTATGCAGAGAGAACCTTGATATTAAGGCTTTTTTTCCCTATTTGGAGGAGTTGTTACAATCCATACCCTGTTCTTCTTAAAGTGCCAATAAAGTTCAGAGAAATTCAGCAGATGGTGTCTGGCTGGTTACTTAAGGCTTTCTTTGAGTCTAGTGCTGTGTCTCCAAGCTAAACAGGTCTGCCATGTGGTTCCCAAGAGGTCAGTCTTATAGCGCACTATCATATTAGGAGATCTTTCTTGAATCCTGAAAAGCAACTGCTTGAATAACAACCCTTTTCCCCTCCCCAGCCCTCCAAGCTGTCTGACTGGCACCAGTACTGGAATTCACGTTTCTTTGTGGAGACACTGCATATAAACTTATATCGGGTTTAACTTGCAAATGGACTCGTCAAAAGGAGGAGGAGGAGGAGCTGCTGTTGGAACTTGTCACTGGTGAGTGCCTACTGTGCCATGCCCAGGCGCATGTGCACCCACAACCAGGTTAGCATGCAGAGGGTGGCTGGGTCTCGGTGCTGCTGCTTGCCTCTGGTGTCCTGCTGGGTCCATCCTGCCCTGACCCTGTACCAGAGATTTCAACCCAATTTGTTTTGCAGCTACCTTGCCATGGCTACCTCTACCTGTGTTTCCTGAGGTCTGCGGACTGGGTCCAATAATGGAAGAGCATGGCTACTGCCACCTTTGTGCTAATGAACTGTGATCTCTGTAGCTGCTTTCCATGTGGTTGTGAAGAGGGGCTTTGCAGAACCTCTGGTTGCTGCACTGCAGAATGAGGCAGAGATGTCATCAGAATTGTTGGTGCTCGGAGATCTGGTGCTAGGGGAGAAAACTGAACTTGTCTGTAAACAAAACGTGAAGTGTGGAGCAATGGAGACTTCTGCAATCCTCACCAGGCTTGGCATGAATGCAGCTTCCATAGATGGGTCTCTCTTGTTCCTCCCTTCCAGGATTCCGAAAACCTGAACACCACTGGAGGAATTGCATCTCTGCTTCAGCACTACTGCATCCTTCAAGTGAAGGCTGCACCGATCTGGGAAGGTTGCTCTCACAAACAGGGTTCTTCCTGTTCTTATTGCTCTTGCTTATCGACGGACAATACCTTTCAGGTTGTGCTTTAATTTCTGGAGTCTCAGAGGGCGCTCTGCTTGCAGCCAGGTTGCTCTTCTGCATGAGTAGCCTAGCTTTCATGGCATTCCCATGTCTGTGGAGACTTAAGAGGCTTAGTAATTCTTCAGTTAGGTATATCTATTCAGTTTGTCTTTGAAGAAATGGAAGTGTGAAGTATTAATGGCTGAAGGCTGCTTCTGTGCCAGGACCATGTAGTTAAAAAAAAAAAAATCTGAAACACCTGATTCTTCTAATCTGTTGGAAGGCATTTTGTAGTTTAGAATCAGAAATTTGTATTTACTCTCTAGTTTGTGTGGACAGCTGCTTCTGGATTTGTTACCCTGTCTGGTATGTTTCAGATCCAAATTAGGCTACACCGACAAGTGCTGGGGGCCCAGGTGCTTTTGTGTGTGGGACAGACTAAAGCATAAAAGGCTCTCAGAAGAGCTGGGGACCAAAACCACTGTCTTTTTGAAGCTTCTGGAATGTGGCTTTATTAAGCAATGCAACTTACTAAGTATGCTAAAGAAAAGCCAAAGTAGCTCTGTAGAGTCAAGGTTTCATGGAGGTAAGTCTGTCTGAACTGATGCATTTGGTCTAGGATACTGCGCCCTCCTACTCGGAGTCAGTGCAATTGTAGAAATAAGGCCGTGACTGCTTTTTCGTTCCCTTGTTTTCACTTTCTAAAGCAGGGAATTGCAAGAGGTTGGTCTCCAAATTCTGATTTCTTTTGATGTAGGATCTTCCTTAGGTGAATGACAAGCTTATCGGTTGCTTGCTCAGGCTAACACATTTGGAGGGAAGCAAGGGCATTTTTAAGTGACCTGGTGTGAGATTCGCAGTGAATGGATGAGCAGGCTTGGTAGCCTTCCAGCCACTTCCTTTTTTTCTGTGATGAACAATAATAGAATGTGAACACCCACTGATGCCATGCTTATTATCAGTTCAGGTCAATTTGTGTAGGATACTGTTAGTAACTATGTTAACTTAGTAAGAGAACTAGATTAGATTTTGCGCTCTATTTATCAGGGTAGGACTCTGCCTTTTGACAGCACTACCCTCTTAAAATCTCCTTTGAGTTGTGGAACCAGTACATAGTCTCTCAGATACCAAAGAAGATTTGTTCCCCCCTTTCTCATGTTAGCTGGTCCCAGAAGCTGCTACTTCTGTGTGTAACCTGGCTTCAGACTTGGTGCATCATGCTGCAGTAGCTCTCCATTAAGTAGCTGCATCTAATGGGTGTTTTCCAACATCTTGCAAAGCTTGATAATGCAATATACAAGGTAAAGTATGATAATCATAGATGGTTGTGTGGCAGCTACTCAAACATCTACAAAGGCAGACTGTCTCCCAATAAGAAAGCAGAGAATAACTGAGGTGTGGTTTGTTTGCCCTGCACAATCAGTGTGGCTGTTCAGTTGAGTGCCAGCTTCACAGCTATACATAACTCAGTCTTGGGGCATACAGTCTAATTGTTATACCAGTGTGCAATCGGAGCATGTGACAACTGGCAGAGAACAGTGTAATTCGTCTGTGACTGATGTCAAGCCATAAATGCTGCATACCCTTATACAAGTTGAGTGCACATGTGATGTTAATGTCTCCCTTGCAGAAAAATTAACTTACCTGTAAGAAAAAGGATCTGGGCCTCAATGAATTGCATGTTAAATGGCTGAGGCTGGCTTTTGTCTTGCAGGTCTGCAGCTCAAATTAAAGTGCACAAGGGTGGAGGTCCTTATGACTGAACAATGCCTAAATGAACATCTAGTACCAAATGATGGGTCTCTGAAAGTTACTAGTAATTTTAAGATGGATTTTCTTGGGATAGATGGCAGGATGAAGTGGGTATAGGCAAAAGCGGAGGAAAGAATGAGGAGGCGATGTTAAGGAAAGAGTAGTTCTGGGACTGCAAAAACGAATATTGGGAGTTCCTGGAAGTGGCTGTACCTCCAACTTCTGCTGAGAATGCACTTGCTATGAGAAGGTGCTAATATCGTTGACACAGCTTTCTGGTGAGCAGAGCTAGTTGGAAAATTACAAGCACCCATGATTGCTACTGCCTGTGGTGGTGTATCATATTTTAAAGAAATACAAGCCAGGGCTGATCTTCAATTGTCAACATTGACTTAAGGGTCAAGGGGATGTGGAATACACTGCTCTTGAGCTGGGAGGTTATGGTGAAGGCTGCCTATACCCCATGTGCAGCAGTACTGCCCTCCCATCCGTCTTTGAAGCATCCTTGACTGACTGAAGGAGAAGCATCTGCAAGTGAAGGCCTTGGCTGGGGCACTGCAACTTCTTCATGGCCTTCACCCAGGCAGGCAGCAGCTGCATTGCCAGAGGTGGCTGCTGTCAAGAAGCCCTGTTGTGAATTCATTTTGTTTCCTTCTTGCAGTGTTAGCTCATCTCTGATTATTGCATTACTGCCCTCTTGCTTCCAGTGGTGAAAATTTGGCCCTTGCTCCTTTTGTTTGTAGTGATTCTCAGAAGGTTGCTGAACATCTAGAGAAAAGTCAGAGCAGGCAAATGGTAGTCTGAGAGATGTAGAAACTGAGGCATGTTTACAGTCTCCCCCCTAACCTTCCAGCCTCTACGAGGCAGTATCTGAGAGTTGAGCACACCTGATGTAAGCACTTTGTCTGCAGGTTTGTGTTCAGTGCATCTGTTCTGGGGCAGTGCTCTGTACCTGGTCCTGTGGCCTTGGAGAAAGCTGAACAAGCACAAGTTGTCCTATTTGCTTTTATTAGCAGCTTGTTTGGGTACAGAAAAGGCGGCTGATGGGTTTTCATAGTGACAATGGGGAAGAGGAATTTTAGTTTTATTCAGTGGTATTAGTTCTGTGTACGTAAGCAGCCTGTATCTGTTTCCTTACAGGCTTGGTGCGAGGTGAGGTGTAGGCGGTTCTTGCTGTTCAATTTAAGAACGAAGGCTGTATTCTGGAAACCTTCATTATTCTTGGGTCTGTGTGCCTGCTACTCTGAGTACTGTACCTCAGACTTCACCCATGGGAACAGCATGGGCTTGCCTCTGGCTACCTCTGGGCAGCGACTAAGCCAGTGCAGCTCTGGCAAGAGCACTTCTCAGTCTCAGGTGTGTGTTTTATCCAGTGTTCCTCATTCACACCCCTTGGAGGCCAATTAAGAATCCTTTTCCCCATTTCTTTGAGAGGTAAAACAAGGCACAGAGGATGATGTGTTTCTTTGAAAGCGCAAGAGTGGTGGCTGAACCTCATGGCTCACTTCACGGAAGTCAGCTCAGATTTCCAGGTTCACAGCCTTTACGTGCCCCGACTGCCTGCCTTCCCACAAACCTGGAGGAGAGCATGGGCCAGTCCTGCTTGCTACAAAAAATAAAGGAGTGATAACTGCTGTACAGCAGCACAGTGCTGGCCTTCAGCTTTGTCATGACTTGTTATGCTGCTTGCTCAGTTCTTCCTTCCGTTCTGGATGCTTTTCCTTTGGGAGTTCCACTGTTGAGCATCCGGGATTTTATCAAGCACTGATTTGATAAAATGCTTCAGTATTGGACCAAACAAGTGTTAATTTGCTTCGCTAGATGACACCTGAAATCTTTCTGCATATGTTGCAGCTTGCTCATGGATAGGGGCCAGGTGGTTTCTGTCTTTTCCCTCTCCTGCTCTTGTGGCTGCTCTGCTGCCGGACAGGCTGCCTCTCCTGATTCTTCCTGCTCCTTCTGATTCTTCTCCTCCTGCTCCTTCGCAGATGAACTTCTTCCTCCCTTAATTTATCAAATGTATCAAATCTTGATTCAAATGGTAGTGGAATTACCTTCACAACCCTAGAACCGCAGCATCATTAAAACTATATTAGTAACTACAGGATTACACAATGATTTTCATCTGCTTTCAGAGAGGCAGCAGAATAATATGGTAATTTTAAGCCTTCTATCTAGGGTTTCTTGGAAGCCAGAAAGTTTACAGAAGAACTCTTCTGGTCAGAGCTGTTTGCACAGAGTGTCTTCTGCCCGAAGGAACTGATACAAGTCTGCATCGTGCTGGCTCTGGTTACGTGTTTGCTGAACTGGCCCATGGAAAGACTGAAACTGTAATGGTGGTCAGAGGAGCTGGGTCTGTTGTCTGAGAAGTCTGAGTGTGCTTCTGGCTGTGGAGGGCTGCTGTGCAGTGCTGATTTCAGTCTGTTCCCTTCTATAGCAGGAATCAGGGATGAGGTGGAGTTAATGGCACCTTATAGCTACTTTTTGGATATTTGCATGAGAATCTCCAGACTGGGGGGAGGAGGGGCAAATTGTCCATTGTGTGGTGCAGAAGAAATTAGACAATGTATTTCAAGCTAGAAAACCACTTCCTTCCCAGCATATGCTAACCCATCGCTAGATGTGTAGGCACAGCCACTGCACTGACAGCAGAGTGTGACCTGCTGGCAAGCAAGGGGGGTGTGCAGTGTGTGTGCATGTGTGCACGCTGATGGAAACTTGGTTTCTGCCAAACTTCTGTGAAAGAGAGCTAAAGATTCACTTCAGCTGTGTCTGTCTTGCTCATAAAGCATGTGCTGACCTGCAAAGCAACATTTTGAGAGTGTTTTCCCAAAGCAAGTATATTTTTGTTTAGGGTTTTTTTGTGGGAGGGGTGGTTATTTGCAAAGCTTTCTATTTTTGTGTCCTGGGTTAAATGAACACTGCTTTACTCTGGAAAGGCTGCATTTACTTCTAGGCTTGCTGCTGGATGGAGTAGAGGAGAGGAGGGATGAGGAGACCTTACTTCTGCCCTTTTCTCCCCGTTTCAAAGACCTTAAAATGGGTTGTCTGAACTCAGTACAGGGTATGATTCTCTCCTACCTCAGCAGGGTTGTTCCTGCTTTCACTAGAGGACAGTTGTCCCCTTCACTGCTGCTCACCTCCCTGCAGGGCTGGGTATGATGCTCTCAGACCTGACTTCCCTCTCTGTGTTGGCCTCTCTCCCATCGGATGGTTTTGACCTGTCACTTGCTGTGCTCTGAGTTCCTGGCGAGGAGCAAGGTCAGTGCCATGCAAACACACAAACGTCCTTGCTGTGAAAACTGCTATGTATATATCTCGTGTATCTCTCAATTCAAGGCTTGTTGGAGTGATAAGATGCCTTGTGGTTTGTTTAGTTGTGCTGTGGCCCTTTTCCTTGCGTTTCTCATGGCAAGCCTTGCTTTCTTTCTATGCAAATGACTGAGAGACAGAACTGGGCTGCCTACTGCATCTCTGTAGCGCCTGAAAAGCAAAGGCAAGACTGGGCAGCTGCAGAGGCTGCACAGAGCGACTTTAAATTTAGGGGTGAGCTGCAGCCCAAGAATTTGGGTTTGGAGGCTGAAGTATTCAGGGCAGCTTGCAGGAGAGAGCAAACCACCTGGAAAAGCTGACCTGAGAGCAAGGGGCCACAGAGCAGAGACACTGGCCAGAGCTGCGTTCAGCTAAAACCACTTGCCTCACTGCCAGTTCTTGTCTGTGATACAAGCAAGGGTGGGGAGGGAAGCCTTCAGAGGATATTCTACAAATTATTTGAAAGGAGGAATTTTTACGTTAACTGGGGCTGAGGGGTAGAATTACAGAGAAGTCCCAGTGATCTTGGGCATGGCTGGGCAGTCTGGTATGCACTCGTGCCTGCCACGTGGCATTACTGCTTCGGCATCATACCTCTGACCTGCTGCTCCCAGGGACGTGCCATGGGTGCTTCTCGACAGGCGACAGCTCTCTCGCTGACTCCAGAAGGGGGGGTAGCACTTGCTCCAGATTAAAATCTTAGTGATACTCAGTGGCCTGTCCCACCCTCCCTGCATTCAGAGCTGCTGGCCTAAACAAAACCTGAGGGGCAAATCCTGCAGCAGAAAATAATGCATTTGTGGGATAAGCAGGGGCTGGCATGAGAGTGCTGCAAGGCTGTGATTGCTGATTTCCAAGCCCATCATGTACTGAGCTGGGAAGTGTCACCCACATTCAGCAAAAGGAGTGAGACTTTGGTCAGTGATGCACTGCAAATACAACTCCAAGCTATCTCAGATTATGTCCCTCCATAGCAAAGCAGCACATGTTCCTGTTGCATGTGTCCTGTCATGGCAGCAATTATGCACAGCCTCCGCTTGGCAAATAGGAGTGAGGTGGAATGAAATATTCCTCTGTTCTGCTCTACCAGGTGCAAAGTGAACAGAGGGAAGTAGGTGATTTTAGAGACTGGATTTCCCCCTAAAAAAAAAAAAAAAGGTGTTTTCTTTTTTTAATTCTTTATACATTGTCCATGAGTTTCTCTCCACTGAAGCTATCTCAGTGGTGTGTTTGAATGCTTGGACGCTTGCCTCTAAAACTTTATTGGACTGAAGAATAGGATTCCCTTCCCCTCTTATGGAAAATGCTTGAACTCCTTAATGTCGTTGATGCTTTTCTCAGAAAGCTTAAGCATTCCCTTCCAACCCGAAAGCTTTGGGTGGAAAATTTTCATTTTAGGGTGAAAAGCCAAAACTTTCCAGTTATCTTCAAAACTATGAATCCTCTGTGCCGTGTGTGTGTTGAGGAGAACATTTTCTAGCCAGTTCCCATTCTTATGCTGTAGTTTCTCTCCCCTGCACGGATTGTTTAGAGAGTTGGGTTTCAAAGGTTTTAGCTTATACCAGCTATATTGCTGCATTAAAAAACTTGATTAAATCAAACGTCCTACCGAATGGTGAACTATTAATTGGGTATTAGGGACAATTCTAGCTCCTGAGACGAGAGCTGTTCTCAAGCTCCACAAAACCCAGGAACTGAAATTGTTTCCACTGTTGTATTTTGGTCCTCAGGGGCGAATTGATTTGCCCTGCAGAGGAGGGTTGGCTAATCTAGTTGACAGTGTTTCTGGGAATAAATTAAAGAGTTTTCTTCCACAGAAGTCTCACTAGCATGGAGTATCAGCGTGAAATCAATGATACTTATCTGTGCCTTTATGGCATTTTTCAGCAGAGAATTTAGCAAATGAGCAAAGTGTGGCTGCTTCTCACCACGGTCCTATGAAGTAAATGAGTGTTCACATTTTAGAGCTGGGAGCCTGCAGTACTGGGGAAGGCAATGATGTGGCCGGACAACATCCACATCAAGAGCAGAATCCGTAAGTCTTACTCTTCTCCCATTGCTGTAAGAACTGGCATGCCCCTCTCTTCCTGAGGCAGGTGGTCCTGCCAGTCTGCTCTTGCAACCCTTGTATGACTAGACATTGCAATGAATATTGCTCCTGAACCTGGATTTAGGTCTGGTTCCTAAAAGGGAAGTCCACAAGGCAAAACCAGGTGAGCGTATGCAGAGATGCTCATGTTACCGTGCCTCACCAAGTTCCCATGCCCTGATGGGCTAGACTGCAGCGAGATCCAAGCACAATCCCTCTGTCCATTCTTCCCGCCTCCTTCCCCTCCCTTCTCCCTCCCTCCACCCCCAGGGAGGCTGTCCTAGTTTTTTCTTTTTTTCCTTTCTTTTTTTCTCTCTTCTCAGCTGTACTTATAACTCTTAATCTATCTGGCCTTGCAATAAACAGCAGCCCAGGAAACACGGAGCAGGACCCTAAGTAGCATGATAGCTCAAGGCATCTCAGGGCTCATGCGACCCTTGCTAAGTGGAATGAATGTGAGCAAAATTCGCTTTATTTATCTCTGTGGGATAACAGAGCAGCATCACACACCAGCTAAGAAGGGGTCAGAAACAGGCATCAGCTCCACGCACAAGCTCCAGGATGCCCATGGGGAATCGAGGTGAGTAAAATGCTGAACCCTGCCTTGCTGCCTCGCAAAGGACACGCACTCACCTCTGCCTTGCCCCACAGAGGGGAGAAGAGGGAGGCCAGTGCAAAACATGGCCTCCAGGAGGTGGTGAATGGGGAAGTGTAGGCTAAGCAGATGCTGACAGGAGGAAGATGGTGCAGGGAGCTGGTCTGAGAGGTGCTGCTCCCTGCTTCTGGAGCTGTGGAGGCCACAGCTAGTGGCCTGGGTCCTGAGCATGAATATGATGATGTGGCACAAGAGTCTATTGACCACTGGGGGCCAGTCACCAGCCTTTGAAGAGTGGGGATGGTGGGCAAGGTGCGTTGGACAGCTGGGCTACGAGCCTGCTGTGTTCCTGCCGTGAGGAAGCTGGGACCACCGCTGGGTTGCTGTGGGAAAGTGCAAATTCTCTTGGGTTTCTTTGTCCCTGCTGCTGTGAAGGTAGCATAGAGAGCTGCTGATGTCTGCAGCTCCAGGGAGCAAAATGCCCTCTGTGGGGTTCTGGGAAGCCGCCCTGTGAGCCCTCGTGCCTTGCTGGCGTGCTCCTCTGGACAGGGAGACAGAGGAGCTGGCCCAGGCACTCGGCTGTCCCGATGGTGGCTGTAGGTGCATGGGGCTACGTGAGCCTACAGCCCAGTGTCCTGCCAGGCCCCGGAGGCCCGGGACTGGTGCTGGGCTTGCTGGGACTGCTTGCTTGGGATAGGGTGCACAGTTTGTCGTGGTGGCTGAGTTTGTGAGTTGAACTCTGGTGGAAATTGGACAGAAGTTTGTGTTTAGAAATGCTTCTAAATGCCTTTGGTCCCTGCCAGGGTCGGGGGCTCCCAGCTGGTTATCTGAAAGGGCACTTGAGCCTGTTGAGGGGTCTGGTTGACAGAACCCCTTGGGAGGTAGTCCTGGAGGGCAGAGGAGTCCTGGAAAGCTGGATGTTCTCCAGGGAGGAAATCTGGAAGGCACAGGAACTGCCTGTCCCCGTGGGCTGAAGGGACAGGGCTGAGCAGAGAGGCTGCCTGGCACAGAGTTCTCGTCTGCATTTCTACAGCAGGAACTACTGCACACTCCCTGCCATTCTCTCCTCTGTCTATTCCCTAGGGATATTTCAGAAGGAGACTGCATTTCTCTGAACAGAATAAAGGGAATTTGTAGATCTCTTAAGCCAGTATGATCTGGGTCAGACTGTAATCTGCTAGGCATTGAGGAAAAGACCCAACCAACATCACAGAAAATACAATAAACCATTTTGCTATCTGACCTTAGAGAAAAGTTATACTGATAACCCTGCTTAATGGTCTTTATGAAGACTCGTTATCAGTGGATCTTCTGTCTAACTGGTTTGTTGCTTATGAAATTATCTCTGACAGTACTCGCAGGCATGCTGCTGTTTTGTATGGCCTTGGAAAGTTATCTTTTAGGGAAAAACACTGACAGGGAGAAGAACCACCTTCTTGAAACCACCTTCCCTAGTTCCCTGTGTCACAAAGTTTGAGACTTTTTTTTTAAGAGGGAATAGTCAGTTGACATGCATTGAACTTGCAGTGCTGAGTTTATCACGTCCCAGTAAGATCTTTCCAAAACTCTGACTGTGTGTCCTGTGACAGTAACAATATTGTAAAATAGTTCTGCTTAAATGAAGCAAAATTTGGTCTAACCAATCTTGAGTTGTTTTTAAAATCCTTGTTCAAAATTATTTTCTAAACAAAATGTGAAAGTAATTTTTTCATAGTTTCAAAAATGCCAGTAAACAAATTCAAAAGTACATAGAAAACATAATCTACAGGTTTTCTTTCCAGGCTTTCCTGAAGCCTTGGGTACCCAAAGCAGGTGGCATCCAGAGGAGATTCCAGCCTGTGACTGATTTGGGGGATATGAAAACAACTAGGCCAATACATGAATGGGTCTGTGGGAGGTGACTGAGCTGCACAGTGGAAACAAGGAGTAATCGGGCTGGATGTATGCCCCCAACAGAGGCACCTATACTAAGAACACAGGCAAACAGCTAAATTTTCCTCTACAGCCAGTGAGGAGAGAGAAGCTTCTTACAGGTGCTTTCTATGTCATGGTCTAGGAGTGCTTGGCATCATCCCTGCTCTCAAGAAGGGTGAACTGCTGCACCCAGGCTTGTCCAGTCATGCAGGGGGTCTGTGGCAGTAGCATCTGTCCTTCCTCATATCTAACTGAATACCCTGTGTGCTGTCCCTGGCTGCAACTCAGCTGTCTCGGGCTCATTTAACTGGCAGCAACAGTCAAAGCAGGGCTGTGTACAGGTGGAACTGCAGGGAACAAATCCCACTAGCATTTGCAGGAGCCTGGTGTGGGGATCCTCCTGGGACCAATGTCGGCTGAAGCTCTAGGTGCCTCAAGGACAACGTGAATGAAGTTTTCTGTCAATAAACAGGCGTGCAGCTTTGGGGATTGTTGGATCCAGCACTCTCTGCTTGCAGGCAGCCAGCTTGCATTGTCCTGTTGAAGAATGCATGGAGTTGCAGCATTAAGTAAAGTCCTATGACTTTACCATTTCTATTGTGTGACAAATTATTTCATCCGTAACTGTAAAACCAACATTGTGAGGAAACCTGCCTATTTTCCATAAAAATGGAATAAATGGGTCTAATCCATCAAAATAGAGAGGGTTGTTCTATTTTGCTTTCTTTTGATGCTTGAAAAACTAGTCTTGAAATTGCTTATTTACAAAGAAATATCTGTGGGTGTTTCTGTGATGGAGACTGAAATGTCTTAAAGATGTTCTTTGGCTGTTTGTCTTGGGAAATAGGGTGGTCCTGCTTGGCTGTGTGTGACTAGAATGTGATCTTTCCATTCTGCACATGAGAAACTGTTCCCGCTGCAGCATGGTCTTGGAGCTAACTTCACAGCTGTTTTCATAACCAGGGGACACTATTGTAGACTAATGGCCCAAAAAAGAACAGGAAGCTGGCTGCCTCAGATGAAGGTACAGTGGCCTCTATGTTCTGCTCCTGCTAGCTGAATCGAGGCAACTAAAAACAAAAGAATGGAGAAGGCAAAAATTATTGTTCCATCTCTTTGCTCCACTTCCAAATTTTGATGAAAAATGGAGATTGGCTTTCCAAATACATAATTGTTTGGAATTTTCTGCACCTGAAGTCTTGCTGATGAAGTCCATGTGACAGCATTTTAAGAAACAGCATACTTAGTTGCTTAGAGATGTACTGCAATGGTTTGTCAGCAGGCAAATGGGATTATATCTAGATGGTGACTGTGACTTACACAAAGCGGAATGAACAAGACCTGCAAACTTGAAAGAGGAGAACGTTTATTCCCCTTTTTCCATCACATTTTTGCAGGAATTCCTTCCTGTCTCCTATTCAGCTGGATATATCCCCTATACTCCACCTCTGCCTCTTTTCAGTTAAGGAAGAGCAAAGGAAACTGTTTAAACTTGATCCTTATATATTTCTGTGCTTTACTGTTAAAAGGAAATCAGCAGTGATCTCTGCATGCTTCATTTTCATCTGCCACAGAGCAGAGAGTGATGAGCAGACAGGGTAAGTCCTTTCAGCTGCTGGTGTTGTTATCCCAGGGACAAATTCCACTTAACTGTTTCTCCTCCCGGTCTCTGTGACTTTCCAAGGGGATGCCTGGCACAGAGGAGTGCGGGTACAACAGTGCTTCCTCGGCTGGCGAGTTTGCTCTACTGTGTGACTCTGGGGCTGTGACAGTTTGTATTCAGTGTATATTGCAAATACAGTGCAAGAAATCAGGAGATAATATTAGGAATTCTCAGAGCTCTGAGCCATACTTGCTGTTTGTTTCACTAGCCCCAGGGATTCCGGGAGAAGTGTTACCACTTTTTATACCAAATAGCACTTTTATTGGAAGAAGCTGGATGCTGCTTCACTCAGTCTTGTGTAAGTGGGCAAAATCAGGAGATTGTGAGCTTGGCCAGTTCTCACTGTGAAATTCACTCAGTCTTCAAGGCTGTGGTTCTTTCTTCCTATGCCAGAAATGACAGCAGCAAGGCCACGGGGCAGCACTGACGTTGCTAGTGCTTAGGAGTTTATCAGAGCTGTGGGAGACAGAGGTGGATCTCTCCAGAGATCTGGGAGAATGTTGTCAGCCTGACGGAAGAGAAAAGGGTGGACCCAGCTTCTGCTGCTGGAGAATGTCCTGGGCCTTGAGATGATGGGCACTTGGGCAGTGCCACATTGAGAGGTACTGGGCAAAACACCCACTGCTTCCAGGGTGCTGCCCTGTTTCAGCACAGGAGGTGGGATCTTTGGGTAACTGGGACCTCTTGCTTCTAAGTGACCACTTGGGTATGCACACGAAGAAAAAAAAACACTGTTTGCTCATGTGCTTCCACAGGCAAATATAATAGATGGTCGCAGAATATACTGTCTTGGTGAGAAATCCCTGATGCCACTATTCAAGGTGGCAGCCTTCTCTGCACTGGTGGGCCGAGCCTGTTCTGAAGGAGATGAAGTGGATGCTGTTTCCTTCTTTGTAGACATGGTTTCCACAAGTCAGCACTAAGAGATGCTGATGGCCTTGTTCCTAACTCTCTACCAGATTAAATCTCGCAGGCTGTCAAAATAACTAGCAGTTTCTCCTGAGCAAGGATCACATCAGCTCAGAGGAGGTTACTCAGCATGGTTGCTCTGTAAACTGGGGCTGAACATGTCTCATCGCAACAAGGCTCCCTGTGATTGAGTTCAGGGAATGAGTGGGCACTTCATGAAAGATCAAGCAGCAGAAAAAGAACAGTCATCAAGTAATCTACTTGGGAAGGGAAGGGGAAAAAAAGTGTGAATGAAAACAACCCTTATTGCATGATTAGTGTCTGATCCTGAGCACTTTTCATGTTATTACATCACTCCATCCAGGATTAACACCCCAGGCCCAGGACTTACAAATGCTTTGCCTGCCTACAAAACACTCCCTCTGCCAGCCAGCCTAAGCAGAAGCAGCAGGCGCAGAGCATCTGCGCTTATTCATGCACAGCTAAACACTTATTCTGAGGGATGTTTGATTAAGTGGGAAATACTTTGGGTCAATTCAGATTTGCCTGCCTCCAAGAACTGATAATCTGAATCTTTTCTGACATGCGTGGTGTAATCCTTCTAGAAAGTGTATGCACATTTCCCTCCAAGTGCCATGTCTCTAGTGCTCAGCCAAAAGGCCTCAACAGTGGATGCACAGGAAAAGGTGGGCTCCTCTGATTTTCACAAACTTGTCTTACAGCTCTGCAGACCAGGTGACGGTGCATTTTATAAATCGGGATGGAGAACGACTTACAGCCACAGCCAAAGAAGGGGAGAGTTTGCTGGAAGTGGTAGTCAATCAAAACTTGGCCATTGATGGATTTGGTAGGTGTTGTACAAGGGTAGGTGCTCTTAGGATTTATATTTCGGTGCTGTAATCAGTGGGTACCAGGGAACAGTGCAACTGTACACATGCCATTGTGTTCTTGTGAGACCATGAAGCAAGCTTCTCTTCCCCAAAAGCTGGTTGCTGGGCTGGCTTACTGCACCAAGACGGCAGTGTGACTTCCGCACCAACACTACTGCGATTCCAACATTGGCCTGTGTCAATACATTTGGCTGGTTAGATTTGATGTACAAATCTGAAAACTGATTGTGATCCTCCCAGAGAAGAGGCAGGCTGAAATCTGCATTTATCTGTTGTGTTTTCTGGCGTCTCTTTTGACATGCTCCAGATTTGTTAAAGGACCTTTTCTCACAGTGTTTCCGAAGATGAGCTCTCTCACCCGCTTGCTTTTTCTGATTTGCTGTCACTCCCTTGTTTCTCGACCAGGTGCATGTGAAGGGACATTAGCCTGCTCCACCTGTCACCTCATCTTTGAGAAGGATGCCTTCCAAAAGCTGAATGCCATCTCAGATGAAGAGCTGGACATGCTGGACTTGGCATATGGACTCACTGAGACGTAAGACTCCCTGCTGATGGCGGTAGAGCCTTAAACCTCTGAAACAGATTCTCAATACCTGGCACCTGTTTTCAAGGGGACAGGACTTATTCTGTATTATGGTGGTGCCTGTAGAGCCGCTTTCTTTTGGGGCACAGGAGACCTTTACAGGAACTTTAGTGAAAACCCAGCCTGGACCACACATCCCAATGTGGGTGGGAAATTTCTTCCTTTACTGTGGGAACAGATGAGCCTCACATAATGTTTTCTTCTCAGATCTCGCCTTGGCTGCCAGGTGTGCGTTAAGAAGTCGATGGATGGTCTGACGGTGCGGGTCCCCATGGATGTATCAGACATAAGGAGACAGCTGGAGGTTGAAAAGCAAAGCAAACAGTAAATAGAAATGCTTCCTGCACAACTCACGTCCTTATTCTAGGTGTGGTAGGGTACTTCGCTTTTGGTTAACACTATTGCTTTTTGTGGCTGGCTTGCAGTAGGCCATAGAGGTCTGATTCCGTATAAATGCCTGTTTGGCAAATCTTATTTAAAAAAGCTTAATGCTAGGGTCTTTGGTACGTGTTTTAAGTGCTTAAGTGCTCTCCTAAACGCAACTGGATTAAAGCACGTGGCTTTACATTTCTTTGGGTGGGTAACAGTAAACGTCTGTGCTGTACGTGACTCACTCTCTCCTCTGAAATTTAAGGAATTCTGCTATCCTAAGTAACTGCTGGGAATTTTGCAAGGCTTGGCTCGTTATCTGTAGAGCAGATTTTTCCCAGTTTGGGAAGCTTAAGAAGAAATAGTTGTTTCAAATACAAGCTGGTGTGCTGATTGGCTTTGATGGTACAGGCCTAGTTTGGTTAGCAAGAACACGCTGATAACCATTTGAATGCTGACATTTCATAGAAGAGGGAACCACTTCCTATGAATTTGAGATGTTACATGTCACTGAGTTGTTATGTGCCATGATCTGCTACTTTCTCCAAATATTAAATTTTCCCATTGTTGTACTACCACATATGTAAAATAAAATTTTAATAATCAGGCTTTTAGACCTATAAGATGCACTTTTCTGGTAACATGAGCCGGGTTGGAATAGAATGAGTTTGATGAAAATTTAGGTATAATATCCTGTTGCCCTGGTTTACTTGACTGGATTTTCCCCTCATGTTTGAGTGAATGTGTCAAACTTGCCATCTAAATGTCACAGAAGACCCATGATCTGAAACCAAGTTTTCCAAACAGAATTCTGCATGGAAACCTTTCCTATGGATTTCAGTAACTTATTGGTTTAAGTTGGTTGCTATTCTTAGGCCAGGTATCAACCCCATAAAAGATGCATACATTCATACATTTAAAAAATGCTTATCTTGTATTAGAGCATTCACAGTTTTATTTGGCATGAATTGCAGTGTTTTGATTGCGGGGGGGGTGGGGGGGGAGGAGGAACTGCTGTATACCTGTCACAGGCCCTTCCAGCTGGCTCTGAAACCAGTGTAAAACCCCCTTTGCACCCCGGAAGTTCAATCAGAGGAGCATGTGGCATTTGTGCTCAAACGTATTTAAGAAGGAGTGATAGCCATTAGAAGGAGGAGACACAAGGATGGTGCACACAGGGAGACATGGGAGTTGACATGGGAGGAGGCAGCTGGATTGGCTTTCATATACAGGTAGCCAAAATAGCCCACACCACTCTTTGGCAAGTATATCTGTCCCTCAAAGGTGCCATGGGATAGGAGAGAGGACTCTGCGTGAGGGAGCTACCTGCAAAGGATGGCGGAGACTGGCTTTCCCGACTCTGTTGGGATTTCAGAAATGAGATTGAGATTGTTGAAATAAAAAAAACTAAAGCTGCCCCTGGTCACTTCCATCGTGCTTTCTGTCAGCGTGCAGGATAAGGGAACAAATCATACAAGCCGTGAGAAGAGGCTGAAGTGCATGAGTCATTGCCTCTTCAAGGCAAATGAGCTGGACTGGTCTGGCCTTGATCTATACTGGGAGCAGGTCATGAAGACTCCTTGCTTCCTGGATGGCAGCCACAGGACACATCTTCCTGAGTGACTGTGTTAAGCGGGATGCTGGGAAGGACTTACTTGGATGAAATCTCTCCCTTTGATCTGAAAAAGGGCAGAGAGAGAAGGGAAACCTATTTGTGTCTGAGGGCTGTACGTTAAGGGAAGGTGTGGCCTTTCTTGGGCAGAAAGCCAGCTGTGTATTTGGTATTTCTTGTTATGAGTAAGCTAGGTGCTGTGGAACTTTTTCAAGACTGCTTAGTGACTTCCAAATACATCTCTGTGTCCCTGGGAGCAGCACATCCCCCTCGGGAGTTTTGAGACAGGAATTCTGGTAGCAGTTGGATATAATATGTGACAGGCAAATGACATCAAGCAGCACCCTAAGGCATCACTGACCACATTCTCAGCAGGTGTAAACTGGTGTCAGAGGCAATGACTGTGAGAATGGAGTATCCTCCTATTGAGAAAAGGGGCCCTTAGTTGAAAGTTTGTAATTGTCTTCCTTGGACTTCACACGAGTGCTGGTCCAGAGACTCCACCATGTGAGAGAAGATGAACAAAACATGCATTTACAAAGAAGACAAAGCTAAAAGCGTTGCACCTTCCTTCTTTGCAGAAAAGCAAAGAGCATTATTCTTAATCCTTGACTTTCCAGCTGCTGTGTAAGCTTTCCCCTATGACACCTGCACCATGTCTGCAAGCTGCTGGGGGGGTGTGGGGTGAATCACAGCCCCAGGTGGCATGGTGACCCACTGCTGGGTGTCTCCTGCCAGGGACTGACCGGAAAGCAGGGTTCTCTTGCAAGAATTAAGTCAGAATTTGTATTTTGGCTAATTTATACTTGTGGTCTTGAATTCCCTGGGTTTAAAAGCAGCAGTTTGGCATTATTGTCTAGCAGAAGCCAGGAGCTCCAGGACCTTTTTTTTTTCTTTGTGGCACAGTCCCATGGAGACCTCGGCCAGGCTTTGGGAGGTTTACAGGTGGGGCATTGCATTAAGGCACTTCCCTGTTCCTCAACTACACTTGGAGCATACTGGATGTTGGCACAACTCATAGGTTTCCTGATCTTCTATCCCTAGGAAATCTGACTAATTTGCTACGTGTATTTTGATGGCCTTGAAGAAAGTGGAACACTTCTGCTAGCTTAGTGGATGTAGGATTGGGTGCCAGAATAAGGGGAGCATCTTGGTCTCCAGCAAGCTGGACTCTCGGACTTGCATTACTGCCAGGGCTCACGAAAAAGGAGTGCTGCAGATCTCCACGCCCAGGCCTAGAGGCAGCAGGTAAGCAGGGTCTTTGTGCCCACAGGGCGGCCGAGTCTCCTTCTGTTTTGTGGAGCACCCTGCCTCTGCTGTGCAGCCACATGATCCCACAGGGAGCAGTGGTTTGTGCTATCTTTTCTGATAAATTTTGGAGGCTTTTGCTTTAAATGAAGAAAAATTATTAATAGAGAGCTAGGTTAGAGCAACTATCCAGGCAAACGCGCCCATATTAGGCAGCCTAAGATGAGAAGAGGAAAATGTGTGGTTTGCCCTGCCTCTCCCAATGTTCTACCTTGCTTTCTAACTTGCTCATAATTCTTTTAGGTGACGCAAATTGTGAGCATTTGCATTACTCTGCATTTGGTCCAGGTCCCGCTTGTTTGAACTGAAACCAGCCCAGCCACTGAGCCAGTTTACAGTCTATTAGCATGTTTAGAATACAGAATAATCTCTCTTCCAAGTACAGACAGCATTTTGTCATAATATTTAGTGCTGTTTCACCTTCCTGAAAAGACACAAATAAGAGTATTGCCTGAGCCAATCTGCTGGAAGAGGGCTCCTTGTCAGCGTGGCCAGCCTCACAGATCTGGGGTGGGAAGCACGTGTGTTTCACAACGTGGTTCGGTGGTTGGCAAGCGCCACCACCCAAGCACAGAAGACAGGGAAGTAAGAGCAAGGGAGCAAAAGGTGATCGCCGCACCACAATGACAAACCAACCTGTGTGTCTTTTATTGAAGTAGTTACAACCGTAGCTCTAGGAAAAATACCGTGAATGCCTCATCAGTGTTCACATGTGAGGGAAATGATGGTGGTGGTGGGTTTATATTACAATTATATACACCTTTCATCATACAAGGGCCACCAAGGTGATCTGGGACACAGAGTGCCATATCTGAGCATTAAACACCCTGCATTTAACAAATCAAACTCTATACAACTTGGAAAGTGGGCTCTGGACTTCCCCCCCCGCCTTCCCCTGCCCTGGTATTCGATGGTGTGAATTTGGCGTGCTGGGCCAGCTTCCAGTAACTGACTGTCTCGGGCAATCTGGCAGATGAGTGGAGGCATCTGATACCTACTAGATAATTTTACAGATGTGGCTTCCCCCACTACGCAAGGACTGAACCATGGCAGGTGCCAAGCACCTTCAGCTATGGCTATTTGCAGGGGGCACTTACTCTGCAAGGACTGCCTTTTAATCATTAGGATTCATTGATTTCTCTTGTCATTCATCCATTCACTCTTACTTGAGTGAAAGAAGTGTCTCTGAGAGAAAACACCTTAGAAAACTCTCACATAACTTTCAAATCAAACATCCTGAGCCTTTTAACCTTTCAGACTTTTCCCATCGTTTTCTTACTGCCTGTCAAACTAATGTGGTGCTCTCAGCTTGTTTTTAGCTGGCAGCATCACAACCATCTAAGCAAGTCCCGTTAGGTCTATGGTGCTTCTGAGCACTGCCTTGAGTCGAATCACAGGGTTGCTCGAAGAGTCCAGTGGCTGCATTTCTTCAGTGGTGCAACATAAGCAGCCTGCCTGGCACTTCTCCAAACTTCATTCTGCTAGAGCACACTGGGCTGTGTACTACACTGAGTGGGAGCTCACTGCATCTCTGAGACAGCATCAGTGCTGTGAAGCCTGGACAGTCTCAGCACATGGACTGTCTGACAACTTTCTGGCCAGATGGGACTTCGCTTCAGCATCCACTTGACAACGTTCCTGACAACTTCCACAACTCCTTGACCTCATGCTAAAGCTAAATCATGCTTAACTCCCTCTCAGTGTGACTAGGTATTCCATTAGTTGTCCCATCCACACTGCCGCTGGGAAGGGCCTTCTGAAATGTCACCATCGTTTACAGCACTATAATGTCATCTTTTACTTGGACTAAAAGGACCAGCTACTCCCAGAGGACACTGAAGATGACAAAATCCCTTATAGTAGCTGTGCCTCTGTCTAATGCTAGCGTGGGGGGAGAGGGGGTAGGAGAAGAGAGAATCAATGCAAAATTAACTGGGGGGGGAAGCAATCTTGGGGTTAAAATGTTACATATGCCACCTGTCAGTGAAAGCTGGGCGATGCATTTGGTTTTTCTGGAACTCAGCCTCAAACAGTAGTGAACGCAGACTGTGAGCTAGACCACCAGGTACAAACAATGAGCAGAGAGACGCGGCAGTGATTTCTGGGATGGAGGTGAAGGGTCTTCCTCTGAATGAATGGTGGTGATGAACATGAATAGTGGAGGATTTTTGTGCAAGCATAAAGATTTTTAACTAATTCTGAGGGAGAGTTAGTTGTCCCAGTTCTCCGGTCATCCACACACATCAGCAGCTAACTGGAGAAAAGAAAGCAGACTTTCTCCTTTCCCCCTTTAAAAAGAAACAGAGTCAGACCTTGTACAGGTCAACTAATTCACAGACAGGGAGAGTCTGGTGGCATTGAGCCCACTAGACACCCAGCCAGTGAAGTCTCTTCCATAGAATAAGGGTATAAAGAATAAAAA
>Ga0065711_1002717_pt1 | contig 32058 bp, 18 predicted proteins | sample Hoacrofraction12_FD_59098 | JGI IMG/M metagenome (GOLD analysis project Ga0065711, IMG submission 59098) | Hoatzin crop microbial communities from Cojedes, Venezuela - Epithelial fraction 12 v2 (version 2) | ecosystem: Host-associated > Birds > Digestive system > Esophagus > Crop | place... | reverse complement strand
CGGGAACGGCGGGATGGGGACCGGGCGCGTCGTGTGGGCCGGGGCCGGCCGGGTACCGCTGCGGGGCTCCCGGGCTTCCGGGGAAGCGGGGGCTCCCCTGCCGGCCCCCGGCGTCGTCCGTTCTCCCCTCCCGCGGCAGCAGCCCGTGGTCCGCAAGGAGCGGCCTTGGTCCTGTGGAGGACCCTTGGTGGTCCTGTGGAGGACCTTATCCTCCAAATAATTTAAAATATTTACTGACGCGGCACGGGTGTGAGTTGTAAGCTTTGGGGAAAACTCTAAAAAAATTGGAGGCTGGCGGCGATGCAGCTTCAAACTTCGCGTGAGCGTTGCCCGGCTTCCCCAGTCAACCGCCCAGAACCGGGACAGCGAAACCTGGAGGTGAAAGTGGTGGGAAGCGGAGCTGGTCACTCTCAGCGGCGAGCCACGAGTTCGAATTTCAAAATGTCACTAGTGGTGGAAAGTAAATCAAATTAGAGGAAGCAAATTGGAAAAACGGGACTGTATCAATTTTTGAAGCATTTTTTCCTCAAAGCAGTTTCCTATCTTACTATGTTCTTCCACTCTTCATCTGGCAGGAATAAAAATGAACCCAAAGACGTGGAAACCACTTGTCTACTTTCCTCTGAATAACCTGTATTCCTCAATTAAGAGGTTTAATTTTTATTAAAAACTTACATTATGTGCATCCCTTTATTAATCGAGGGAGGTGGCACTACATTAGGCACTTTAACTTATGATTACCCATTAATTCATCGAGAAAAGCAGCCCCTGGAGCAGAGATGGCTGCTGGGGCGGGGTGCCGGCCCATGCGCAGCTTCTCCCCATCCCGCTGACACTGCAAATCTTCACTTGTCCAGTGCGATATGAAGCGGGTCTGGCAGGAACCAGTGAAGTTGGTATTTTCCTGCTGCAGCTTCAGTAACAGAACAGTGTGCTTTCCAGCGTGGTTGTAATTAACTCTTGTGATTAAGGCACATTGTATAATGTTCCCCACCCTTTCCCGATTCTTGCCTCTGAACATTTGTCCCTCGGCGGGCCTGAGGACCGTCCTCTGCCTTGGCAGTACTGCAGGGCAGGCCTCCTCTGACGGGGCTGCTGCCAGCTGCTCATCATCCATCTCAACCGGGTGGCCTCTGCAGGCGGCTGACGAGTAAAGAGCCCTCGGGATCAGCAGCAAAGCTCTTTCAGTGTTTGCAGTGCTGTAAAATAAACGTGTGCCTTTTACCATTCTGTCTCTGGGACTTAAGAAAACAGGAGAACCCTCGATGGCTAGGTCTGAACAAGGGGATGCCAGGATAAGGTCTAGGGGCGTGTTTCACACCCAGGTTTCTGTCTAGCAGAATGTGGGTGAGCATCTACAAGCCCTCTAGCCTGGATATTTGGACCAGGACAGCAAGAAATTCCCTTGCCCACATAGTTTGCCTGAAATAAGCCTATGATAACTGTCTTTACAGTTTTTGCATTGATAAAAGCAAATCAGATGAACCGGCTGCGTTCCTCTGTACTTTGCCTTCAAACCTGATTGTGAATTGCCACACTAAAATCAAATTTAGATTGTTCTGACTACTTTAGTACTTTCTGGATGTCATCGAATTACATGTTATATGTATTTTTTAATTTAGGGGAGAGCTCCAAAATTCTTTGTGCAGTCTGCCGACGACGTTGAGTTCCCAGGCCTGACTGGGTATTTTAAATACTGTACTGTCACTATTGACTTCAAATAAAAGTCAGAGAAAAGTAACGTTCTTGCAGGAAAGTGAAGGAGAAATGAGAAATGGTTGTTTTCTGCCCCTCTCTGAGCCTAAAATGTAGAGGAAGAGCCTCTACGTGTACCATGGTCTCTGTTCCTCAGCATAACACATGGTGGACTACCTGTTTAAGTACTTCCAAGCCTTTATATTCCAGCCACTGGAGAGTATTTGTTAGAAGTGAATGTTGGGAAAGTAGTTACATGCAAACCAAGAACCATTTAGCCAAAGCAGGCTATTTAAATACTGGTTTGCATTGCAATATCCGCTATAGAGGCACCTGCGGTTGTCACTCAGGCTGCAGAAATAAAAAGCTTTGAGAATGAGGTGGGGAGGACAGCATTCAGTAGAAGACAAAATGCGGGAATTATACATAATATCAGCAAAATTGAAATGCAGACTTCTTAAAATATGGAAGAATAAAGATCTCTTGTGCAATACATTCCTGAAAGACATGTATTTTGTGTGTTCCACTGCTGACCCTGGGCTGGGTGCTTTCACTTGTCCCCAACAGTCTGCGTTATGAAGCGCTTTGTTTGCTAAAAGCTGTCAAGATGCTATCTTGGATTGCGAACAACGGATTTGAAATGACGGTGTTGACTGTCCTGTGCTAAATTAGAGTGAGTGAAATTGCATTCCGTTACAATAGAGATGTGCAGCTATTATGCTGTTACAAATACATTATGAACCGCCTGATAATATCTTGTGCTATTTTATGCATTTTGTTGCTTTGTTTCTCTTTTTTCTGATAACTTTCCACTTCATTTTGTACCTTAAAAATCATTCGCCTTCCCAGCGTTTTCAAGCCTGTCATGTCAGCTATTGCTCTTTCTGTTGCTCTGTTAAAAGCAGGGGTTTTTAAAATTTCATTAGTTTAATTTGTCTACAGCTGTACCTCAAGTACTTCTCAGTATGGATTTTCCATTGCTGAATTCCTGCCCTCTTTTATTTACCTCTTTCTTTACCTCTTTTCATATTACTTCAAAGTTTGTTTTTCTAACCCCCAATAGCTTTTGCCTTATTTTCTTGTCTGTAGGATTCATCAGCTGCTCAGATGAGGTTCAGCTGGATTCCAGATACTCTTCAACTTTAGCCTTATATATTAAGCTTGAATTATTTTGCAACGACTGCGTCCAGAATAGTTTCTGACCTTGCTGATCATCCCATGAGAGCGTTGCTGGTAATGTCTCAGTCCAGGTCTTCAGACTCCTAAACTATACAATGAAACTCACAACAAGAAGTTCTGTCTTGGGCTCGGTGTGACCATTGTAGTCAAACTATAACTTCCCAGGCAGAACAAATGTGTCCTGAAGGAATTATGAGCTGCTCAGAATATGTATCAGGTATAGCAGATCCATCGGTTTGTGTGGACCAGCTCGCTAACATGCTGATGCACAGCAAAATTACAGGATAGGACCACCGTCTCACTGAAGTGGCCTTGTAAATGCAAAATTTATTTGCTATTCATTTCAAATTAACAAATACCACTCTAGGTTATAATTCTGGACTTTAAAGTTGTGAATTTACGGAGCTGGATAAACATTAAAATCAGTCCTTGCTCCTGAGCTCTGTTTTCACTGCTCCCTCCAACAGTCTCTAATTTGGGAGCCATTGTAATCATGACTGGGGACTTTGCTTCCGTCTTCCTGCCACCACGTTTCTCTGAGACCTGTCAAGCATTTCAAGTACCACGCACTTTCCCACACTTCTCAATGAATGCTGACATACCTAACTTAAAAGGATTACTTTCTGCTGAGAGGAATTGTAATCCCCTTTTCCTGCTCTGCAAATCCTCTAGTAAGTGAAAAAGAAAGGCCAAGATCTGTTCTGCTGTGCAGGGCAAATCACCATCTCAGAAGGTATAAAAGAAAACAACAAATCTAAGATTTACTTGTGGTCACGCTTGTCCAGGAGCTGTGTCCCTAACTATTTACTCATTGGCATCTTCCATCACTATTTTTGGTGCTTTGATACTTTCAGTTTCTAATAGCTGTATGAATACAGCCACAATTGCTACGTGAAAGGCACCCAGGACAAAACACTTTTCTTGAAGGTATCTACAAAGAGCTACAGATACTGAATTGCCTTAACTTTAACCTGTTTTTTTAAGTTACATATTCTGTTAACAAACCCCAGAAATGTACTTTTAAATTATATACAAAAACTAGTGTTTTTTCAGACTGCCTAAGGTCAGTTCGGAGAGTATTTTCAAAAGCCGTTGTTGGAGATGCCGGTGGTGGTGAAGGCTTGTGCTTTGAGGGTGGGATGTCACTGGTACCCAGCACAACAACAAAAGAACAGATGTTCTTAGGACCTTGATTTGCACCCACTCATCTCAAAAGCTTTCCTCACACATGCTGGTTCTTGCAACAAATTGGCTCGCGGGTGAGGCTGAGGGCAAAGTTTGGGTGATCTCACCCTGCCATCTGAAACTGAAGCCTCAAGTTCTTCTCTTGCAATAGTACGAGTGCTGTCTAAGAGAGCCCCCCCTGTGATCTCCCATAGTTCCCTTAAAAGAGCTGCGAGGCTTGGGGACAGGGGCGGCGAGGGTTACCAATAAAGTTTGCTTTGCTGAAAATTTCAATTTCTTGTTTCATACTGCAAACCAACATTTTGTTTCCAGGCTTTCATAAAGTAGATAAATCAGGATTACTGTCCCCTCCCCCTTTCCTTGACACTTTTTAGACAGCAAGCTGTACGTACCAGGCAGATGAACAGCAGCTTCCAGCTTCCTCACAGGAGGTATTTTCCTTTCTTGTACACTACTGCCGCAGCGAAAAATCCGCACTCCAAATTTATGAGAGGATCCGTGGCATTATTTTCTTGATCTAATTCTGCAAGTCTCAGGTCAAGGCAAACAGCCATGTCCTTTGCTAATTCATCCTAAAAGTCCTTGTTGATATTTGGAGTTGTCGTGTTTTTATTAATTCTTAACTGTATTTCAGCCCACTCTGATGGATGGCTGCTTCCAAACTGCCAGTGAGAGGGCTTGTGTTAGTTGTAGCTAAATCCTTCTTGGGTAAATTCTGCAGTATCAGCAGAGCTGGACCATTTCGGTTGGACGTGGGAAATGCCCTTCTCTCCCCCACCTCCCCATCCATCCATCTGGGACAAATGAGCCTTATTGTTTCAGAGAAATGAGCTTTGAATTTTCCCTTCAGAGGAAGTGTTGTTTTGTATCCCATGAGCTAGGATCATCTGACCTTTCTCCTCCTGCTTTCCACGGACTAAAAAAAAGCCTAGGAACATACGGCAATGTTCCATTTCATCTGCATTCTCTAGGTGGTTCATTTCCCAATCCTTTCTCCGATGTTGTCCTTTTAATTTCTTTCTGAGGCTGCTTTGTCAGTCCTGTAAATCCCACTGAAAGTCATTGTTGTTAGCAAACTCCAGATTCACCAAAGTTTGCCTGGCATAAATTTCCTCCAAAAATCTGCTATGTCCTTACCAATTGCCAGTCCACTTTGACATTTGAAACTGGGAGAGCAATATGCTCTGGCTTGTTGTACCCAACAAAGTCTTTGCGTCAGAGCCCTTCTCTTGTATGAAAGGTCACCTTTCATGACTTCTTGGGGTGCTTCGGGCTGCTATTTTCATTTATTTTGGCAAGTTCAGCCTCAGTTTCAATTTTAAATGTATTAGTCAATATTTGAGTTTTGCAAGTAATTCTTCCACCTGACATAAGAGTTTCTTGAACACAATTACATCTTGACTCAAAGGGCTTTTTTTCTCCTGGGCTTCAGGATCTCCCTTAGAAATCACCTGCATGATTTAAGCAATGAGTGGAAAGCACAGGGAATCACGGCTTCTTTCATTTACAAGTAGAAAATGAAGATACGTGCTAGGTATTTCTTCAGTGCATTCCAGTTTACTTACAACGTGCTTAAAGACCCTTTTCTACAATAAAACAGGAAAAAAAAACCAAACTATTTTATTCTGTAATGTTCCAGTCCACCCATCTCATCCAGCTGTCTGCCCAAAACCAGAGTTCACTTTCTATCTTTTAGCTTCCCTTCAGGCCCTGTGTCCTCACCGCTTTCTACTTCTGAAACCACTCAACATCTCAGTCCTGTGTTTATATTCAAATTCCTGGGAAAGCCTCCCTGCTTTCCTCAGAGATAATTTTTCCGCTGGCTTTTCGTATGGCCAGCAGTTTGGCAGGTGGCCTCTATTGTGTTTGCTCATTTAATCCATAAAAGGCTTAATCGTTTCTTTTAGATAGCATGCCTAGAATCCGGCTAGTGGACCCATCAGCTTCAACCCGTATTAGACACACTTATTAGCAGCTAACAGTACGTTTCAGCATCACATATGGTGTCACTTGCTGTGTGGGTTTGCCTATGAATATCCCATTTCTACACTAGTGCTGAGAATATAGTGAAAGGAGAAAGGAACAAATTTTTTGCAGTCCAGGTAGTTTGAATTTCAGATGAAGAAGGCAGGGTCTCCATTCTGAAATCTGCCCCTTTCCTTCTCCTGACTCTCTTTGGGAGCTCACTCAGGAAAAACATCTGAAGTACGCAAGCTACAATGTCATATTACAAGTGGCACTGCACATTAAATAATGTGTAATAAACAGGTATATCATCAATGTCTGGAGGCAAAAACAAAGTGTACACCATGATGAGGTAGAAGTGCTGGTGTTTGCCTTCCTGTGACACAGAGATTTGTGCCACCTGAATTCTCCCCAAAATCCAAATTACTTAGTGTCTTACTGCTTTCCACAGCCACTGAACTGAAAGTGGAATTAACTTATCATCAGGAGTTGCTAACAGTGTGCCATTTACTAAATCTTTGCAGCAGGAAGAAAAGGAGCCAAGACAACATACCGGAGTGGACTGGACAAAGAACAGACTGAACCTGGAAAATCGGGCCACGGCAGCACAGGTCAGGAGGTGAGGAGAACTGGGAGATGGAAGCGCAGAAGCAGAGAATAGGCTCCTGCAGCCTTTGCCTCTCTTCCTCTCTAGCAGCCAAAGCGACACATCGCTTGGGATATATAAAGAGGATTCAAGCCTAGCCCTGCCCATGCCACCACCTCTCTGCCTTGCAGTGGCAGCCAGCTGGAAGCTCATGCTAGAGCTTCACGCTGTCTCAGAGGCAACGGCGTGAGGTGAGATGTTCACAGGACCCCCAGCTTCCCCCACCAACGCGAGAGAAGGGTGACCAGTATACTGAGAGTCTGCAATACTACCCCACGGGCCACGGCACTCTGCTGTCCCAGGTCTCAGGTGGCTTTGGTAACGCATCGCTTTTGCCCACTTGCCTGTGGTTTATTTTCTGGAAGCTGTGCTACACCTCGATAAATGCCTCTGTGTGCGATGAATAATCTAATGGAAAAATTGTTTTATTACTGGCTTACATTTGATTCTAGCAACTGACTATACTTAGCAGTAAGAAATTCTGACCCTCACCCAACTTTTTGTATACCTCCTACATTAATTTATACAGAGCACAAAAGTAGTACTTATGCTAAGGCACCTTCTCCTCATAGCCCAGTCTTGTGGGAACAGCCTTGTTTCCCCAGTTCTTCTGAACAAAGTCTAAATTCTCGAGGTGTGTTCACAGCCTGCTGGCACTGGCCTATAAAAGCAACACCACTAACACTTTCACCTTTTCTTCCCATAGGTTGGGCAGGATTGTCAAGTGACATTCTGCCAGCGCCACACATATGGTCATGGCATCATAAAACCTTCAGCTGGACGTCTGCAATTCAAGCTGATCATCATGCCCCAAAGAATTAGATGGTATATGTCATACTGTCTCTTTTAATATGCTGGCTGAACCCCACCATAAAAGGATTTTCAACACCATTTTCCTCTAATAGTTTCAAAATCTCATAGCTTTCATGGGAAGAAGTACCTGCCTCCCAGAAGCATGTTAGAGAATTCTATCCTTTGTATTTAAAAGTTGCACAGGTCAAGAGAATTTATCTTCTACTACAGAAAACCTGGAAAATGCTGTCTACTATACAAATTAATTTAAATCCAGCCCATGGAGCCCATGCCTCCAGTGATCACTTCAAATCACTTTAAAGTTAAATCAAAAAGCTCTTACAAAAACACAACAAATTTCTTTGTTATTCTAACAATATTTTAGGAGCAAGTTTTGAAAGGTGCTAAGAGTACAGAATGCAAGAAGCCCAAATCTCTGCAAGAGCCCACACGGTACCTAATCAGGTACTGGGGTGCTGGGGGCTAAAGCATAATTCTGTCCCTCACAGTCAGAGAAAGGAATATGTAGATACAATAATCAATAAGTGGGAATGAGAGGAACAGTCACAGATTCAAGAGATGTCTTGATTGCATTTGTGCTCCCAGACCACCACGAATTCCAGTTTGGGGCAAGGAGAGGCTGTGTGGTTCAAGGGAAATCTTTTGATACATCTATTACATTGCATCTGACTTTCTTTGGATCCCAAGCACTACGTACCTAACCTGGGATGCAACTGCAGTTCACACTGCTGATTTTACTGGTGGGCAGGATCCTGTGGAAAATTTGTGGGTGTTTGACCAAAACAAGAGAGTGCAGAGGACTCCTCACCTTGTCTTATAAAGCACAAAACAAAACTCCCCATAATTTGTTGTGTTTTAAAAATCTTTTCCTGCCAATCAGTACAGCACTGTGGCTCAAGGAAGTCAAGAAGTAAAAATAATGTTTACTACAGAAATAACCCCTCTCCTTTTTGTTTTTACATATTGATAACCAGAATTATCGTCTCCATAGTATCAGTGCAAAGATGCTCTGGATCACACCCCATCATTAGTAAATGTAAACAGTTAATCAGTTAGTCTGAAGACTTATGGGTGTATCTCTTAGAGACAGATAGGTTTATACTACCATACATTTAGGAGAGTACTCTATATTCAAGAATCTTTATCTCATTTGTTAAGATACCTTTTGTTTGGTTTAAGATGTTGCAGGAATGAACTCATTACAGATAAGTCTTGTTTCACACTTCAGAGGAGGATAAGGTAGTCACTAAATGAGTTGTACACACCTCTCCCCTGCCCTTACAAAAAGTAGAGTTCAAAGGATTGGTGAGGGAAAGGCCATGTCTCCCACAAACAAGCAGAAGCTCCTGCACGCTGCTGGAGGGTAAAACCTCGGTTCTGGTTTTACCACCCTGTGCTGTTCTAGCATCCCCCATTCCTTGTGTCTCTTGCTAAGTAACTATCACCCACAGTTTGAATAAAGAATACAGAGGAGATGCAATAAGAGATTCCATCTGCAAGATTTGCTGATTCAAGAGGGGTTGTGACCTCCTTTATGCTCCCAAACCACAAAGATTTCCCCCATGGGAGCAAAGGATGGATGGGCAGAACAGGGGAAGCCTTTCAATACTGCCTATCTTTTTCCAGCATTAGTAACGCTCAGCTGTCCTCAGTGACCCCCCTCCCATATGCACACACATCACACTGAATGTATTTTTGATCTGTTCATAAGGCAGCAAGTACTGGTGGAGTATAGTATAGAGAGGAACAGACAGGAAGGAGAACAGTTTGAGAGAAATGAAAACACAAGCAAAAATGCAAAGCGAACAGATATGTATCCTTAGTGGTTGGCTCATGCTTTGCCTACACGTTGCGGCACTACATATGTCAGGTTAGTTAGAGAGCTCCTCGTGACAGGGACAATACCTCCTACACGTTTAAACAGAGCCTAACAAGATAAGGCCTCGAGGCAACTGGCAACACAGTTAAAAACCATACATCCAAGTTGATTGACAGAGCATGGAGAGACAGATCACTGTGCTTAGATTTCTTTTGGGAAGCTCCTGTTACAAAAGTGGCAAATCAGTCATCAAATCCACTAAATCCCCCAGGACAGAAGAGGAGCCCTCTGCTAACATGCCACAGCAAACAGCAATGAGAGCCTGAAATTTTTCCATGGGGAAGCGTGCCATGAAAAGGGTGGTAATGCCTGGCTTGGCCGATCTCCAGGGCAGGCTCTGCACCTACACCGCTTGGAGAAAGCGAGGGCTGAGGTGATGGCTGAGGAACAAACACTTCTACCGTCTTTGTGGAACCCAAATGCTTGGCTGACATCAAGTATTTATTTGCAAATATAACCTCCCTTGGAAACAGGCAGAAACACAAAGAAAAGGAAGACTGACTATTCCCCTGTAGTCACATAGAGAATGCAAGAATAGGGGCAGGTTTGCACGAGCACTGGCCCTCTGCCTTTCCCTCCTTTCCTCATGAGCTTTGGTCTGATTCCAGCTTGACTTGCCCTCCTCTGTGCGCTGGCAGGGCATTAGCTCTTTCCCTTGGTAGGATGGGAAGAAAGTGCGGGCTGGCCTGGCCTGGCCTAGCTGGTTTTTCCTTCCTCTCTGCACTGATCACCTCCCCCTGGGCATCAGCCCAGTGCCCCTTGCCCTTCTTCTCTCATGGGTTCTCGGCAGCAGTTCTCCTTCCATCATCGGGACGGTAGCCGGTACAGCTGGACTGGGAAAGTGGGACTTTGGCAGATCAAGAAGCTGAGTTCTTACATCCCAGCAAAGAGGAGATGGTGACAGCCACAGCAGAAGTAATACATCTCCTCAAAATGGCTTGGCACCACCAAAACCGTGATTTGAGGAAACTCAAATTCATCTGCTGGGGTTGTCCTCGCTCACAGGAGAGCCTGTCAGGAAGGCAGGTTCCTTCAAAATAGCAGGGTGATGGGGAAGCCATCACCAGCACATACATTTTCCTTCTAGTCTTTGCAGTGCTAAGGTGTACATACAGCAAAGCTTGTCGAGCAGCAAGGGCACAAGGTGGTCCTCAATGGCAAAGCTATGTCATGGCTGCCTAAGACTTTCAGCACAGTCCAAGGAAACACAAGTTCCAGCTCTGCTGGAGCAGGAGAACCAGGTCAGGTGTCTGCAGCCTGATGAATGTAGGGAAGCAAAAGGTACTTTTAGCAGGATATTATTCTATTAGGAGGCATGAAGATTTGTATTGGCCTAAACATATGCGTGTTGCTAAAAGTAAAGTTTCATTACTATTTTCACAGAACTCCTTCAAGAGTCAATCTGACTTCCACCTCCTGCCCATTTCTGGGTGAGTTTCACTAGTTTGTTGAATGGTACCACTTCTTTTCAGGAAGCGTCATGTTTTACTTGCTTTTGATAACCCAGAAGAAGGGATGGTCCATTGCTGTCATCACCACCCGTTGTTGCATCTCCCAAGTGATGACTGTTCTGTCAGCTTTTCCCCTGGCAGGGGCCTAGGTGTGAGGAATACCTTCAAGGCCCTTACTAGCATGCTGTATCTCCAGCATTATTACCACGTAAACCTTTTCCTATGAAGAAACGGACCAGCAACCCTGAAACCAGCATTGAAAACAGTACCTGTACTTTGCACTGGAACATGGGTTATAGAGAAATGTGAGCAAAATGTNTTTGCTTGTTCAGTCTAGTGGGCAACTACCTTGAGCCAAACAAATAAAACACATTTTCTAAAAAGCCTTTTGCTTCCTGTAGAATACAGCTTTGTTTTGCCATCACTGTTTGGCAAATAGGAAAGGGCTTATCTCTGCTTCCCAGAAACTAGTGCGGCTATAGAAGAGCTCCAGAAACTTGTCAGTCTGTACTAAGAAAAAAAACATCTGTTTAACAGCCCTTGCCAGGAGACTATCTGAACCTTCAGAAAGAGAGAAGGTGTAAAAATTAGTTCGCTGGGCTATGCCATTCTTTCCTGATTTTTAGTGTTCGGTTCCAATTCAAGGATCTTATCAGGTGTATTTTCAAAGGTGAACTATGATAACCTTTAACATTAGAGCATTTCCATATTAGATATTTCTTGGTTAGCTGCAAAATTAGCATTTAGCCCTCCAGTACAAAATGTGCCATATTTTTGTTTGATTAATTTGTCATTAAAATTTAAGCGAGTATGTCTGGTTTCTAGCAGATGGAGGCAAAGGCACAGCTTTGACCCTAGTTACAGTTTTGTTTAACCCCCTCCAGAGAAACATAGTTACTGTGCATTAATATACAGCCTTTCACCACCAGACCTGTTAGTGTACATTATGGACTAATAATAATAATTATACTGTCAAACAATTCAAACTGTGTAACAATACAAGCTCCTCTGAAATGTGAAGCGCTATAGGTAATGAAACCTACTTTTCTTTATACAGTCAGCTCAAACCTCTTTTTGAGCAATCTGGTGTTAAATAAATAATGGGCCTGGTTGCCCCCTCCTCCAGGAGAAACCATAGGAGGGAGCAGAGTGGGAGGAAATCTCCAGAAGTTTTGCCTTGTTGAGACTGTGCCTAAGCTTTTTCCTGAGGGTGGAGGGGCTCCTTCCCTGCGATGCTCTCTCCTCCCATGCGTTTGAATGGGGGTGTAAAAAGACACTCGGCCTGGAGGAGCTTTTGGTCTCAGGCAGGTCAGGAGAGGATGGGTGGGCTCTCCTTGGCATGGCCATTGCACTTGTTGTTTGCTGGGCACGCAAAGGACACAGCATCACTGCTACAGCAATGGCCGTTCTTCTTTATGGGACCATGGGATTTGACAACCGAGCGTTGCATCCTCTTGGCTCTGGGGCAGTGGCCCAAGCTCTGTCATAGGACAAGGACCCTGTTTTGACTGGAGTGCTAGTTACCTGGTAGAGCACAGTGCTGCAGTTCTTTACGCCACCGATCAACCCAGTGCAGCTAGGTGACTTGTTCTCACTAGTACTTCATGTCAGTTTAGTGCCGTGTTGAAAACGAGAGCTGTGAGAGCAGCTGAAGCTCAAAGACTTCTGCAATTTCAGTACAGTAGCAGCTGAAGGGGTCTGGTAGACCTTTTCCTAATTCTGAGCGTACGCTCTTGCAGAGTTAGTGCTACGAGCAGAAGACACAGGGCGCGGTGAGGCACAGGCTTGCTTGCAGGTGAGCGCTGCGAGAGGCTTTGTCGGTCGCTCTTCATTTCCCACCTCGTGTTCAACAGTTGCTTCCCCACAGGTGAGACGCTGCGATGGCCACAGTCCATGCCAGCTCCCCAAGCCGCTGTGGGCGATGGGGCTGACTCTGCCCTGGACCCGGGCGGGAGCACACACCGGCTCTGCCACGGTGGCTGCTGCGATGACAACCTCCAGCAGCGATGCAGTCACAAGCAGGCAGAAGGAACGATGTCTTGAGCTGCTCCCGCTGCCTCAGACCCTGCGGTGTGACTGAGGACGCTAGGGAAAGCAGACACATGCACGCAGAGCTGGGGGTACCAGGAGGGTATCATGAGGTGGGAGATCATCCACTCGTCCTCCTCGCGCTTTGCTGAGCGACATATGCCAGACGCGAACCCGCTCTTCTAAGTCCGAGCCACATGTGGGAGGTGTGGTACAAAACCCAGAAGATTAAACTACTTTTTTGCACAGGCGTTCCTTAACCTTTTCCCCGCAAAACCTCCCTTGCAGGTACACCCCGCTAAACTTGCCCTCACCGCGCAGGGCGAAATCTCCTGGCACCTTTGGCGTTTGCTTCACCCCTTCGGTCTTCAGAGTCACCTGAAAAAATCCTGCCGGGGAGGAGGAAAAAGAGAAGCCGGGCTTACCGGTGGCTCTGAGCCTTCTGCTTGCGGCAGGCGAGGGGGGCCCGCAGACCCCCGGCCGGGCGCTCCCGACCCCGGGGCGGGCTGCGGGCGCTTGGGCGCTGCAATGGCGCCATCTCCTGGAAGAGACCCGAAGCGCGGGGTCCGGCCCGTGTTTCGGGGGGTGGGCGAGGCGGCCCTGGGGAGCTGGCCCAGGCGGAGGGGCCGGGGGGAGGCCGGCCCTGGGGCTGGGTAATGCTGGGGACGGCAGCGAGCGGGGTGAGGGGGACAGACGGAACACGGCAGCCGAGGCAGCTCCCAGGGCGAGCAGGCTGGCTTCGCTGGGGCTTTGCCGGAGTTCCTATGAGCAAGCCGTGGGTCAGAGATGCTCAGCTGAAACACCAGCTGCAGCTCCTGGGCTTTGCTAGCACGGGGCGTGTGAAAGCAGGAGGCCAGCTAGGCCCGGAGCAAACCCCCGGAGCCAAATTTATCGAGCTGAAAGGCTGGCTGACCGGTCCCAGCTGGGGCCAGGAGCTGTGGCTGCGGAGAGAAGAGGTCCCTCGCACCCGGCCTACGGTCCCTGGATACTTCTCCCCCCTCTCCGCGTCACTGCTGCCCTCACCATACCGCTTCGGGGAAGGATGGAAAGCTTCCAGTGATGGTCAAACCAGGCAAACTTTCACTCTGTTCTTCGCAGCGCTGAGCAGATGGAGCAATGATTAGTACTAAGGCGAGAAAATAACTGGGATCTAAAACATTAATAAGGAAAAAAATAAAAATGCTAGAAAAGCACAGGGAGCTGTTAGTTCTTTCGGTCTGCCCCCCAGCAGTCAGAGAAACCGTGAGCGGCAATTTGTCCTGTTGCACACTGCGCTGTACCGTGCGGGTCCGAATTCTCCTCCTACTTCTATTGGTACAAATCAAGAAGCCGGTGGAGTTGCACAGATATAAATCCGGCATTATCAGTTCCTGGGTGTCTTTAAATATTACAGAACCCTACTGCTGATTCTTCTTTGTTTGCCTGTTAGAAACGATTGTTAAAAAGGCACATGCATTTATCCATAGCACACTATATCGTGTGAAGGGGTTCTTTTATTGGCTTTGATCTTTCTTTTTACTTTACTTATTTCTTTGAAGAAATGCAGGATTATTACCTCAATCTAGCCAGCTGGCCTGCTGGGGCTCCCTTTGCTACATCACGGGTTTCTCTTTTTTATAATCCTCTCTTTATGGATAATCCTTCTTTACTTTCTAATGACTCTTGGCTAAGGAGCATATTTTGTTATTACTACCTGTTGTTTAGAAATTCATTTTATTTGGTGTAGGTGTTGCTAATTGTTTGCTAATGAAAACCTTACTGCAATCAATGCAAGTCAGGATTATGCTGATCTTCATGGCAATTAACCCTTTCTTCCTATCTGTTCTGATTTAGATTTCCCCATGCACTTTTTGGTTTTTAAATATCAAGCCTAATTCTATTTTTTGGGGCCCAAGACAGAGGTTTCTGTGCACTCCCAGGTAGCACAGGGAAGCTTTATTTCCCATGAGAGATTTAAAAAAGGCAGAAGTTGACATTTTGTAATCTGCAAAATGTTTGTACAGGCAAATGCAGTGATGTCTGAGGTAAGCCCTGGACCAAAATGTGTGGAACAAGCCTATAGCTTAGGACAAGGAATGCAGATCATTCTGTTTTATGGAAATGTGTATAATCTCAAGGTAGGGAAGACTGTATATGCTTTGAGACTCTTTGTATTCGTCTGTATCATACATGCTATTTAGAGACAATATGTATCCCTTTTACACGCAGAGAATGAAGAATAAGCCCCGCTTTGAAGAATTTAGAGTTTAAAAAGACAAAGGCGGATCAACAGCATTAGGAAGACAAAGAGCAACAGCTGCGCAATGTAGTAAAAATACAAAGCTTGTTGGTTACCATTCCCTCCTCCCCCTTCGTTTCATTCCCTCGCTGTGACCTTGTATCTCACAAGTTGCCTTACAGCCACCTTACCGAGAGGAATAATGGATTCAGGCAGGCAATGATGCCCCAGCCCACACACCACCCAGACTATAGGATCTCTGAATATTGAAGTGTGTACCACAACTGGGGCCTTCAGGAGGAAAGTGCATCACAGGGTGCACCTCCTTGGGCAGAGATGCTCAAGAAGCAGCCCCTCCTCCTCTGTCCACACTTTGGAGAGTAGACTTCTGCCTCCATTTCCGAACTGCTGGACAAAAGATGAAGCTCTGTCAGCATAAAAAGGAACCCACCTCCACCACTATCCCTCTCTTCCTTAGGAAGCGAGAGAGGAGGCAGCCAGCGGCTGACGTGGGTCCATGTGCGTGGCAGCACCCTGTGCAGGGAAAGCAGCAGCCAAAGCCCTGGCCCTTCAGCCTCGAAAACCCAGGGGACTGTTGCTGATGAGCAATTCATAAATCTGACTACTGGCTCTCCTGGGCACAACTGCAGCTTATCTGTGGCTACACATCATTTCCACACTGAGGAGCCTTGGGGCGTTCTTGAATTAGTTATACCTCAAACGAGATATTTTTTATAAACCTGAGTGTGAATGTCTTCATGCTTTGAAGTATCTCCAGTTTGGATACCATGGCTCAGAATAGTCCTTAACTTCAGGATTTACATGCCATATACTGTGTTAGCTATTGGCATATGATTAAGAATTCAGCACTGTAAGTGACCAAAGTAAAACCAGGAATGCTCCACTATTGCTGCAGATAGTAGTTAGGACAAACAAGGAGGAAATTAATATTGAAAAAAGAGAGGCACAGAAAGAGTCATATCTTAAAGGTCTGGATAGCTTTTGTGTGTTTGCTTCTGTATCATCCAGGCTGCTGAATACCAATATGCTTTAACTCTTTTTCATCAGAGTCTAGACCTTTCTGAGTTCCTCTGGCAGCCAAGGCATTATGGTACATCACCAGGATGTTATTCAGTCGGTCTCTCTATAATAAAAATATAAATGTCTTTATTATTTTTTCCAGGCACCATTGCCAGTTTTACAGGGTGCCAGACAACCGTGCTACTGTGTGTGACTGATGGCACCCGGCCAGTCGTGTGTAACCATATTATTCATCTGCTCATTTAGGCTCAAAGCAAAAACAGGTTGGCACTAGCTTTTCAAAGCTGGCTTCAGCAAATACTCCTTTCTTTGAGCAACCAGTGAGCAGAAGGGGAGAAAAAAACTGCAGCAGGACTGGGGCAGACAGGAATAAAACTGAGCAGAGCAGAGAGCGGCATCACACCTCGCTCAGGTTACCTTTCTGCTACCTCTCTGGGAGAGTAAGTAAGAAAAATCAGGCAAACTTGGGTGATGATCCTCACCATCTCTCACACAGCTTATGCTTTTTTGGCTTAGGTAGAGGCACGGCATCAGCACAAGTCCAGGACCTGCCGGGCTGCATGCTCTCTGCACTGACCCCAGGCTGAGGATCCTTCTCAGGAGCAGGACTGCAGAGGGGTGATGGCCGTATGGCTCCAGCCTGCCAGTGCTGAGGCCACGCTGGGCCACCCTGCCAGGCTCGAGCACTGGCAAGGCTTCTGACCTTGGGCTCGATGCCACACGGCTGCAGGTGACTGCTGGCTTCGGCAATAGCACCGTGGCATTTGCACAGCAGTCTCAGACATAAGCTGATGGATCTGGTTGGACCTAGGCTGGGTTTGCCCCAGAGACATCATGAGTGTCTCTGCGCCCATGAGCAAGCCATCGTCAACTAAAAGATTAAAAATGTAGGGTGGGACACATTTGTTAACGTGAACAAAACTCACTTATCTGGAGTCAGAAGGGCTTTCAAAATCTGAGTAGAAGTTTTCTTTCATCTTTCCCTCCTTTCGTCACCATGTTCAAATCATGTCTCTCACTCTTCTGCCCATTCAGCAATTTGTTACTGGAGGCAGATTCTTCTCCTGCCTTCAGCCCAGATCATCTCAGCACAGTTTCAGGGTAGGCTTTGGAAACCAGACAGCGATTGCTACCGCCAGCATGCCCTGAGACCAGACAAACATCCTGTTTCAGCCTAACTGCTTCTGAGGGCAGAGGGCTTCAAACAGCTCGTGGGGTTTTTTTTCTTACATCTCGGGCCTCTTCACCCAGCTCAGCTGCAGCCAGAGCGTGTCTGACAGACACCTGGAGCTGAGAAAGCTGAGTGAAGGGTAACCAGCTTGTCTTTTTCATGCAGACCAGTGTTGGGTGACAACAGAAAGGCAGCTCAGTGTAATGGCAGCAACAAAACAGTACTGCAGAAAGCCAGGGGAAGAAGGCCAGCCTAAGGCTTGGGGTTTGGTTTTGTCTTTAAAGATTACTGAAGCAACAAACTCTGTAGGTAGGAGGTTAGTTCAGGCCTAGCTCTCACACACTTCTGTGTTATTGGAACTGTCTTTGATTGGATGGTAATTTTGGCACGTGAAACTTGTCTCCTTCCTCGCACCAGCAAAGCTGCGGATGCATTTGGTTACCTTATCTCACCAGCTGTGCTTTTATGTACATACATCAGTGTTCTTGCATTAGAAATGAGTTGTTCACTTTTACCAAGGCAGGATCTTGCTGGCAGGATGCTGAAATCTTTGGGGGTTTGGGTTATTGTTTCTTTTTTTTTTTTTAAAGCCTAGCTTAAAGTTATGATATGCTCTGCAAGGTGTAACATAAACTCAAATCACCTCTTATTACACATTGCCACATATCTTTTAGCTTAAGACAGTCCTGTAGTGTCCCTTAACATAGCAAAAGTTGCTCCTTTAGCAGGTTGGTTTTATATCCTTCTAGCTCAGGGAATATGACCAAAATATTTTTCTTCGGATGGTCTCACAGTGCATTTGTCTGGATTTAACTTGAGTCTTTTTTTGTGACTGATAGTGCTGAGCAGATTGTGTCATGCTCTACCTTCTTCTACCAGACTTGAATTGTTATCTGCAGCTTCTGCAAGTCCACAAATGTCCAAAGAGGTGTAATCCATTTCTCTGAGCCTGAGTTAGACCTGAGCCACATGACCAGCGAAATCCATGAAGTATCAGCTCATTCACAGTGCCCAAAGTCTGTGCTTCACAGGTTCTTGTAAAGACCCATTAACATCTTACCCAAGCACATTTCTATCAAGTTTGAACACTGAACATGATAGACAACTGTCACATGCATTCACTTGTTCTTTTTTATCCTCACTCAAGAACTTTGCAGTGCAACATTTTGGGATGGTCTTTGGGGTCCTTACATGGTTTTCCACCTGCAGCTGAGAAAGATTTGTCCTAATCTCTGTACTGTGGACTTCACCCTTATAGAAAAAAATGCCATTTGGATCTCAGAAGTTGTCAAAGACAGTCCTGAGCTTTTAGGTGACATCTGAGCTAGTAAGTGCCTTGAAGAAGAAATCCCATGACTTTGAATTTGACAGAGCACTGCAGGGGGTACTTAGGATGTTGGCATGAAGGTGTTGGCAGTCTTTTGTGTTAGATCATTTCTTATAGGTCAGCTCACTGCTCCAGAAAAGTTGGCAGTGTCATTAAGTGCTCTGCCTTGATGACCACCTATTTTTTCCAGTGTTTTTCTTCACCTTTTGCTCGTGTTGTAACACTGTGGCAGAGGGCTCTCTATGTTTTGGGATCTGTTGCAGTAGCCAATTTAATCTTGTGTACTGTAGAGGAACTATCCTAATTCATGAAACACTGCATTTTTCCATGAGGTCATCTGGCTTCAATCTTGCTGAGCTGGCACTATTTATTTGTTCTCATGAAGATCAGTCCTTCTTTCAAAACAAGCATTGGTGAAGTTTTATCTTACAGTGGAAGACTTCCAACATGCTACATTAATTTGTTTCAGTACAAGTTCCTTGAATATCCAATGGACCTCAAAATGCAGAAAATAACAAAAAATACAGAAAAAAAAATCACCCTGATGTCACCTGTCATTCCTTTTTTTCTTCTCACAAGTAGGTAAAATGTATAATGAAGTCGTTCTCAGACCTCAAAAGGCTAAATGGAGAATTCCCTTTCCATGTGCAGTTGCCTAGGCTGGGTTGCTGGTTTGTGTCTCCTCTGGTTTGCCTCGAAAGCATCAAATGCTGCCAGGGTGGATAGAGCTGATCTTTTGTGCACAACATGCTTTCTTCCTGGCAGCAATGAATTGAGGTTTTTGGAGTTCTGGTTAATATGGTAGTACAAAATCAGAGATCCAGCCTAGGAGGTAGGAGACATGAGTTTAAGCTCCAGTTCTGCTCAGTGAAAATCAGCCCTGGGTTCTGACGCTGGAAACAGGGACCATACTACTCCTCTTCTGCCTTGTCTGTTGAGCTTGAAAACACTCCGGGGCAAGTATTGTTGTGCTGAGCATTGCTGTGTCCCAGGGCTAGCTGGAGCGGAAAGCACAGCTGCCGTAGAAATAGCTTAAGCAGCCATTTCGTTAAACCTGCTTGAAGACTGACACATGCAGCATTAAGCTTATATATGCATCCACCACATAAAGGTGAAATTCAGTACGGATCTCAGTGGCTTTTTCACCTTGGGTGCAAAAGCAAGCATTCACGAAATTGAGCTGGAGATGCATTCGTGAAATGTGATTTCCAGCAACTTTGGCTAGACATATGGAGACAAAAAACCTAACAGCAAAGGTGCAGGAAATAAAATGTAGCTAATTTAAAATATCTTTTTAGTCACATAGCTGGCTTTTCTACATTAACACAAAGGCTTCTGAATGGGGATATTGTGTTTCCCATAATAGTAATTTTTTTTGCTATAAAATGCTTTTTTTATCCTTCTCCACTTCTGGACTAAATGAATGATGTGGAGACACATGAGTGGCTTGGTGAAATCAGCCACTTAGCAACACTAGGACCAGATGCCCATGCAATAGAGTGCCAAAGCAGAGCGCTGGCGTCCTCCACAGCTTGGACAAATGTCTGATCTAATGACTCCATGGCAGCCCTGTCTGCAGAAACTTCAGGGGCACGATCGCAGCCCATAGAGAGCTGCACCCAGTGGCAAAGTCCTGGGTGGCAACTTTGGGTGGCTACTGTATATCATCGAGCCATTACTCTGGCAAAAGTGTCAGTGACTTTTTGCAAGTGTCCTGGCAAAAAGCACAGTTTCTGTGTGCTTGCCCCATTTCACTAACGGGGACTATCAGCCCACAAAAGAAAAAAACTTTTAAAAAGCAGTATGCCTACAGTCATAAGGATGACAGCAAAGAAGTTACATTTTGCAACTTATGCTTTTTCCATTAATTCTTATTTTGTCTTTGTGGGGATTTCAGTGTTTACTCCGTAACAGAAATTGGATTCATGTAGCAGCTCAATAGCTTAATGTGATTGCACTGCAAACCACTTATTTAAACAAAAAAGTAAACTCACAGCCCTCCGTTCTGGGGAGAAAAGATTGAAACTGTGACTAAATCAAAGCCACATTTTCAAAGCAGAAAGGACGTACAAAAGCACAAAAGACGTTTCGTTTCTAAATTCATGGCTTTTAAGCCAAGTTCATGATTTTTTTGTGGCTGAGGAATGTTTTCTGAATGCTTGATGACAAAACTTTTATTGATTTATACATTTAGTGTTAAGAAAAATTAGTATATTGCTAAGATTATTTCTTAGCAGCCTGTCAAGAAACTCCTCTGGATGGGTGATCTGGTTATCTCCTTAACATTCACAGGCCTGTCTATTCTATAGTGACTGAAGTCACTTGAAGCTCTGAATAAACAACCATTTGGTAACAGATCTTTGGCACTGGGCTGATTTGAATCATAATCCACCTGGAAAGATGCAGCCAGAGTGGTTGCACAAGTTTTGCATCAGCATAATTTTCCAACATGTGTTGGTTACGAAGCCAAAGCAGCAGCGCGACCTTTCATCTTCTGTTCCTGCTAGGTGAGAGGAAGAAAGATGGGCTTCGTGATTCAAGCAGTTGGCTGGTACTGAGGAGACTGGGGCTGAATTTCCAGAATCTGCTGCGGACGTTCCTGCCTGCTGCTGAGCAAATCTCTGCAGGGATGTCTGCATAGGAAATTCTTCCCTACACGTCAACAGCGTGCTCAATACTTCTGCTTTCTTAGACTCCCTGAGGAGATGTAGCTGGGTGGCGAAATTGTACTTGGGAGCACTGTAGGGGCTAGGGACAACCAGAACCAGGCTGCAGCAAGCAGAGATCAGAACTGGAACAGAGGTGAAAGCAGCAACTGTATCTGGAGCTGCCTACTACGTGGAAAAGATGCTGGATCCTGAAGGTCTGGCCTTGGACGTGTGGGGAAAGCTGTGAAGAAGCACATTGTTGGAAGCTCTTGTTGCCACAAACACTCCTCTGTCACTTATTAAACTTTGAGGAGAAACCTAAATTGCATCTGAGCGGCTTTACAATGGCTGATTATAATACAGAGCAAAGTATTTCTAGCAACAAAGGCCCTAAGCATATTAATTCATTCAGCTCATTGCATTGTGTGTAATTCTTGCTTACACTTGCTGCCATGCAATAGAGTTAAAATTTACAATCTTATTGACGTGAGAAGATATTTTTATATATACTACTTTGTTAGCCATTTTGCTTCCTAATAATTAATCAAATCCCCAAAGAAGTATCGTGTTGGGGAGTGCAGATTTATTTGTGTTATTAAGCTATTCTAGCAAAGCATTTCTGTGTGGTAACAGCTCTGTTACAATATGGCCCACTTGTTTTATGACAAGTTACAATTTTCTTGTAATGTTAGCTGCAATTCATCTCAATAATTATGCTAAATTAAGTACTCATGCACATATAGAAAGAAACATTAAATACATTAAAATAAAGTGAGAAACATAATTTAAACTCTCTCAAGCTCAATAGAGTGGGGATTGCTTAGCAGTCCTTAACTCACCCATCTAAACCTGGCTGAAGACCCCAAGGGCTTTGAGGTTTCTGTAGGGGACGGCACACCGTGGGTCTCGGAATTACTTTGTGAGTCACTGATTTCTGCCACCTTCTAGCAGACCTGCAGCCCCCACTGCTTTTGGAGGGCTCAAGCTCTGTCCTTATCCAGGCCCAGCTGTGCAGCCCCACAGCATCCCTGGGGGCTGCCCCAGAGCCTCACTGCTTGCTTGGCTGAAGGTCTCCTTGACCTTCAGATCCAGAAGCTGGGAGATGTCATGGTCATGCCTCTGCCTGGGGAGGCTGCCTCTGCATCTCGAAAGAGGTGGGTTTGGGGAGACCTCTGTGCTGCAGCCCAGCAGGTTGCTGCAACTCCCACCCCGCTCAGCCATGCTGAGTACTGACACTGGGACTTGTGAAAACTAAGGAGATAAGCAGTGGCAGTGTTAGGGACAGGCCTCAGCTTCTCAGTAAACTCCACATCCTCAGCCACAGGTCCATCCTCGGCTACTATTTCCATTCAGTAGTAAAAGCTCCTGGGAAAGGTTGCTGCTACTGTGTGGATGGGAGCAGATATTGAGAAGACAGTGGCTGTATGTTTGCCCCATGTAGATGTCTTTTGTCCCTGATACAGAAAGTTGATTGCGGAGGGAGGACAATGCCTTGCTTACTTTTAGCCAGCAGAGTTTTGGACAGAGTCCTGTTGCCGCAACTGGCAAGAAAATTACCGAATATTATATCCCATCAGGAAGCGTGGTTTTGCTCATCATGTCCAAGGGCTGAAAAGCAGTGATGTTTTGTGCTCACTGCCAAGATCTGCACAGACCACAGGAGAGAAGAGGGCTTGCAGGGCCACCCAGGTGATGGACCTTGTGTGGAGCTGGTGATTACAAATTACTATCATTAGAATGGCACCAAGGACTACTAAGACCAGTGCCACCGTGCTAGACGCTCTGCAAAGGCAGAGCACAAGGGAAATCTCATGGAGTCTACGGTACTGACATACACCCAGAAGCAGAGAGCATTAGGCATAGCCAGGAGCACTCACAAGACATCAGCTGTGTGCCCAAGTCCTAGGGAGCCTTGGCCACAAAGCCCCTCTCACCCCCCTGTGCCTTCTGGACATAGCGATGTGCAGTGAAAGCTGTTTGACTGGGGAAAAGGGTGGCAAGCAACCTGGGAAGGAAGCAGGAGGAAGAATGTCATCCCACTCCTTTGGAAAGTTGCTTAGCCACCCAAATAGGAACTATTAAAAAAGCCTGAAGGTAGTTATTGAATCCATTGTCAAATCCTTCATAAATGGGGAGTATGCTGCTATCTGCTTTTCTTTTTTTTTTTCTCTCTTTCTTTTTCATCACTGTTCTAAAGACTCGTATTAAAAAAACTTTCAGGGAGGATTATGTTCAGGGTGGCACCTCTTCAAACATCCATCACGAAACCCACCTCAGCTGAGAGTTAGACCTTCAAACTGTGCACAGTCTTTGGAAAGGGTCCATCTTCCCTCCCCAGAGAAGGAAAGTGGTAAGGGAAATGCACAGGAGACCCTCACCTGTGGCAGGTCTGCTGTGAGCCATTCTAATGAACAGCATGTTTTTCTTCTCTCTCTTTTGAACAGAGAAGACGTTTCCCTAGAAACCATTTTTCTGGTAAATAAAGTCACTGTTCGTAGGTAGATTTGGCTAATACTGCTGAAAATGCTTAAATGGCCTCAAAATATAATGACAGGTTATGTGCCTCTGTCACTGTGGAAAGGAAGTGGCGACATAAAGGAAAGAAGACAAAGACCACTGGAAAAGCAAAATACTTGGAGATATTTTCCAGGATCTCTTGCTTCATGCCGGTTTCCATTGTCAGAATTACCCAGCTGGCCAGCACTATGCCTGTCCCCAGCATTAGCTAGAGTCACAAAGCCACGTGTAGTGCCTGCATGGTCACCAGTCACAGCAAAGCTGCATTGTCGCATAGCTATAACTGGGTCTACACTGTCGTCCCAAGAGCTGCAGAAGAGGGGAGCAGGGCATGACATGATGCTCTGCCCATGATACCACACCTTCTTCTATCCATAACTGCAAGCTGGCACATCATTATTGTCATCCCAAATAAAGCAGGGACTTAGGGATAGAAAAATATTTTATAGTCATTCACTTTTCCAGAAAAAAATCTATCCAAAAGCCTCTCTGAAACATCTCTTCCTCATTGCCCCATCAAGCTGAAAGGAGTGTTGGTTACTCTATTGGCTTGTCTGGAAGCCAAACCACTCCCCCAGATACAAAGTACCCTATGCTGCACAATGATTATATTAACACATTTGCATGAACATGTACTGGGTTTTTTTCATTTGGGCTTTTTTCTTCCTCTAAGTGGAAGAGCCATTGCTGTGTCTATAAATGACCTATCCTCCTTTTTTTTAAGGAATTATATAATTTTGATACATTTTGTCATCTAAGAACAGAAACACCAGCAATGATAAAACCTTGGATGACTTCAGGGCCATAAATGGGTGTGATGTTTGAGATTGCTCCAACTTGTGAGTCTGAATCTGGGCTGCCTTACCTGATTTATTCATCATCACCAACAGGAAGAGACCATCAGGTGTGTCAACATCTGCGAATTATTCTTCACTGGCTGTTTTTTGCTGTACATCTATTTTCTGTACAATCTAAAAAATAAGTAACAGCATCTTTAGGAACCAGACAATTTCTTGGAGCCAGGCTTGGTCATAAGGCACCAAGAGGTCTGTGCACACACCCCTTTGCCTACCTTTGTTGCCCCAAGCATTATTTTAGTTGAACTGAGAGTCAGACTGATTCAACACCATAGCCAGAGCAAAAATCCTATGAAACTCCATTTTCTTTCATTGTCATTCAAAAGTTTTAGATGCAGGGGGAGTTTGACTGATACCAGTTGAGGCAATGGCTTAATGTACTGCATTATTTATTTATTCCACCCACACTTCTCAACTTTTTTTGGCTGTTTACCCAGGTAAAAGCATAATCTTAATTAAGGCTGAATTAGGGGCAGAATGGATTCCTGCAGGCTATTATACAGAGTGTGATATAAAGCAGCAAATAAACAAGCACGCTGCACACCACATCTCTAATTATTGTGATCAGCTGCATAGCGTAGGTGAATTGGCTTTGCCTTCCCCACGTCTGTTCTCTGCAGCATCCCTGCTCTCTCTGCTGCTCTGCAGGATCTGCAAACCCTTCCCAAGATGGGTGACTGGTCTCAGGGGACTCAGTGAACGTAGCTCCCGTTGAAGGATCTTTCACCCTGATGACAGTACTGGGTAGGAGCTGGGTGATGGGCTGGTGCCAGGCACCATCCAGGTGGGAGGACAGTCCAGCCTGTCTGACAGGGAGAACACGTGGCAGGAGAACATACGGCACTTGTAGGTCCGTAAACCACACATTCTCTGATATCTGGTGACTTTAAAACCATATTAAGGAGGGAGGAAGGAGGGAGATTTTTCTTCTGACAGATTCTTAAAGGTAAGAATTCAGACAACTCCAGAAGAAGGTCTTGTTAAATCAGCACTCAGCACAGCTCTGACTAATGAACGAGAATTTAAGAGTTTAATGACTGCTTAGCTCACCACTCCTTGCAAGGCTGGCTCACAACAGCAGTCACCAGGAAGGGTGCTGCCTCGGGGACCGTTACAATGAAACCATGGGATTCCTACAAACAATTTACTCTGTGGGAAAATCCCCCCCTTGGAACTACTATTCTTTCCTGGAGCCTTGTTTGACTTTTCTTTGCCGCAGCAGGGGCAAATTTTTTCCCCTCTCAATTCTTTCGCCTGTGAAAATGGGACAATAGGGCTGCAGAGGAGGCCATGGATGCTATTGCTCTGCATCACGGAAAGGGTTCCCGTGCTGATGGAGCTTTCTTTTCTGCCAACACACCAACATAGTTTTCACCATGGTGGATGTATCGGCTGACTCCTGGAGATGCTGAAAAGAAAGGTAAACTAATGCAGCTGAACCAATGCAATACTGGGACTGTGCAAACAGATTATCTCTGCTTGGATCAAACTTTCTTATTTTCTTCTCACTGAAACAAAGAAACCAAAAATTCACCTGGCTGCAAACATTCCTTTCAGCTCTTAACAAAACACCTTGGGTGCTCCTGAAAGAAAAGAGGGGCTGGATTCGCAAAAGAGGAGGAGACAGTATCTCCTGTTTTCTCAGGAGCTGAGTCACTGGTGCACTAACCCCAGAATAAAGGAAACTTGAGTTTAAACCCCTTCGTATGTCTCTGGGCATCCTTGTGCCTTAACCACTATGTTGTAAGGTGTTCTGGAAATGTGCAAAATTTATTAAAATTTTGTACCACTTTGTAGAAATATATTTATTTTTTTTAATTCAAAAAATTAATCAAAACATTTATAAGAGTAAAATAAGTAGCAATAAGTGTTGATTTGGTTTCTAGCTCCATTACCTGTGGCCTAAGGCTGCATAGTTTGGAAGAGCACATTTTTTGTGGTTTGGGGGTTTTTCTGGAGACAGTGCTGGTTTTGCGTTATTACCAGGAACATTAAGGCATGTGATAGCGTGATCTGCTACAGACGTACCATCAGTCTTTCTTGCCATCCACTTGCTGGAGTGCAGGCCCTGAAATACAGTGTCTCGTCACCCAGGGAAGGATGCTGGGGTAGAGCACCACACACCTCCATTTTTTAGTGACTGGCTCGTACAGAACACAGCAGCTCTGGAAAGAATGTGGCTGTCCCACTCACATGGCTCTGTAACCGTAACCCACTGGTAAAGACAAGACTGGGGAATGAGTAAGCGGCTTCAACATGTACACTGGCGTGGGCAAAGGAGAAACGTCAATAAGAAGTGTTTTATCGGACTTGTAGAACCCTCTTCAGATATCAGACAGAGTATTCCAATGTCCCAGACAAATCTGGTATTTCTTCTTGCCCTGATTCCAGTCATGTGCATGGACAACCATGCTCTGCTAGACAGTCCTTCTTTATCTCCTAACTTTTTCTTATTGTTCATTTAGATTTCTGAACTAAGAAGAGACACAATTAATGACTACTGCGGCTCTGCGGACTACCTCATTCCTCCAGACGGTACTGTATGGACACCTCAGCTCCAAGAGCAGGACGGCTCTGCTGCCTCCCAACATGCTGGTCATAAAGAGTTTGTGCCACACTGGTTCTTTCGTGGACCTCTTACTGACCAGACTGCATGATTATTAAGGACTTTGCTATGTTATGGAGTGAATAGTTTCAGCAATGCTGGCAATTTACCCAGTGTCTGGTGGACTCAGACTTCCCTGAGCTACGCAGTAGGATATATCCATGTAGTTATAGAATTGGATGGGATATAGAAATAATGTCTGTAATGACTTCCTATCATATAGTACTTTCAATGCTTAAGAGGTTTATTCAAATACCTAATTTTTTTTCCTAAAGATTTCAATTACAAGGGTGCAGAATATGGAATAGATGTAAAATATACTAATGCTTTTAGCTGAAGACAAAAGTGGCTTATAAAAAACAGAATGTGGCAGGAAGCACTGACAACCATGCAATTTGAGCATTGTACAGGATTGCCAGCAGCAGCAGTATAATTGTTTTTTCCAGTTTTTGTTTGGTCCCCATGCTGGCTCGCAGTGTTAATCTCCATATGACTTTTTTCTGAATTCAAGTAAATAAAAGAAAAACAAGACTCTGGATGTACACACTGGTTTTACTTGTTTCTTTGTCTAAATGTGAGAGGAGGATAGGTTATGCAGTATACTGAAAGTTGATCTGAAGCTATTTTGCTACTACTTGCTGGTAGGGGAAAAGAATATCATTCACAGTTCCTTGGTTAGGAAAGTGAAAAAAAAAGTTAAAAACCTTATTAAAATAAAATTTTCTTTTCCACCAGATAGCCCAGCTTTGGCTGAATGCTAACATCATTTTCATTTTGATAAACAGAGTATGGCTTTTCATTGCTTTATTCACGACAACTTAAATTAAGAGATATTATGTTTCACTATTTAGCTTGCTACAGAGGTGAGTACATTTTTTCCTTTGCACATCTCTTGCTTTGCATTTCTTCATCCCCCATGTTTTTTTCAAAACCCCTTTTTCTGTTCTATTTTGCATGAAATTCAAAATCTAATTAACCAATTTTTATCAGTAATTAAAATAGCAAGCCCTTAAAAAAAAAAAGATTACTATAGTATTTTCTAGAACATCAGTTGTAAAACCATGCAGTATGTGGTCACTTCCTTTTGCTGGCTGCAAAAGTGCCACACATGAGGATGGAGACAGGGATCAGGAGAAGAGATTAAATTGTAAATACTCTTGGCTTATGGGAAACAAAACAGCCATGGCTATTTGCCTGACTGTCACATGAACAAAATTTGATCAAGAGACGTTCACCATTAGGACTTTTGGCTATTTTTTATGTCCATGTGGAACTGTATGGCATGCCAGGTGTTTGATTTTGAGTCCAGTATTCCTGGAAAGCCAGGGCTCAAGCACTGGAAATCAGCATATCATTCGTCACATGTCAGTCATAAACAGTTTTAATGAGGATATAGACATGGTCTTTGAAGGCTAATACAGAAATATTTAGAAAAAATCTTGATTTGAATAGTGGACAGTTCCAACTGAACTAAGAACAAACCAGAAATATTTTGAGATCTGTTGAGAGTTTTATATCATTAGACTAGAAAGATGGAGACGGTGCACTGACTTGTTTTGAATTAAATTCAAACTAATTTCTGAATAAAGTTTGAAACAAGAACATCAAAATATTTTTCCTTGACCTTTTTTTCTCTCTTTGACTTAATATCATTTTTTTTGGTGGGTTGTTTGCAATTTTGGTGGTTTCCTACTTGAATATTTGTGACAACAAAAAGGGGTGGGGGAGATCAGAAGGGTCTCTCATGAGGATTTTGAAGATGCCCTGTAAATCCTGCAATGCTTCTTTTGCTTAGTCCACTGCTGGTTTTTCTTAAAAAAGAACTATGCCACTGGAGATATTCTCAATTCAATGAGTAAATAAATCAACTGTAAAAACATTTCTTGAATATGAGTCATTATATGCAGGCAGCTGTCATTGTGAGTTTGTTGCTGTCAATTAGGATGCACAGACTGCACCTCACCATCTGAATACATGAAACTCACAAACTCCACATGAGCCAGCTTCTATTAAATATTTTACAACTTTTACAATTATAACACTTGGGTTCAACAACTGTTCGGTTAGCCAGACTTTATAGAATTGACCTTGCAGAGCTTGACGAATGCCTGTCTCAAAGACAGACTTCCAACATTGTTGTAAAGTAATTTTTTCATTGAAACTGGATAACTGAACAGTTCTAGGAGCTGCTTCTGAATGTGATGCTGCCTTTCCTCTCCTTTCCTGTCTCAGCAACGTGCTGGTGAGATCCTGCTCCATTGCCAGTTAGAGACACAACTGGTCACGAGCACATGGAGAAGGTTATGCAAAACTTCTTAAAGAAGCTGAAATTCCCTAGGAAGCCTGTGATTACACACATCCCTCATGTCCTCCAAATCAAAACAAACATACAAGAATAAAAGGCACATTTTTCATTTCTTGCTTCGACTTCCACAGGCACTGCTGGAGAACAGCTCCATGTGCCAGGTGAACACCTACTGCCTTTTCTTTGTTTCTAAAGTCCTGTCTGATATTGCTCCTGTATGGTGAGGAATTCAGAGTAATCTGCACTGTTTATGATTGAGTGGGTCTCTCGGTTTCCACCCTGGTGTCTCTTTTCCCAGATGAAAATCATAGTCTCAAGTCTGGGATTTCTGCTGCCCGTCTCTACCCCTTCTGTTGCCCTGCCTGTGGTGGACTGACTGACTAGGTAGCCAAACAGGGCCCAAGCTACAAGAACATCTGTAGTTTGTAGAGCAGAAAAATGGTGGTTTCTGTCTTGTTCTCCGTTCCTTTCCTAGTGATTTCTAATTTTCCCTTGGCCTTCTGAGTACTCAGCTGTTGAAAGACGTTGTCACGGTTTAGAGCAGGGCAGCAATACCCCCACCCTCCCACCAGAGGAAGGGAAAAAGGAGGAAAAGGGAAAGAGACTTACAAACTGAATATAAAAAGTCTTACTAATAACACTAATAATACTAATAATATTAATAATAAAAGAAATAATGCAAAATATCCAAACCTGATACGGAGTTTCCTGGAGCTGGGTGCTGAGCGTGGGCGTCCCGCCAGCAGCTTCTAGGCAGCACCGGGAAGTCCTGGACTGGTCTCGGCAGCAGGCAGGAACTGGACTCAGGGCTGCACAGATCGGAATCTGGATCAGGATCACAGGCAGGACAATGAGCTGGGTCCTCTTCAGAAGGCGGCCATGGACAAAGAGAGCGAGACCCTCGTGATCCCCCAACTTTAAACTGAGTATGATGTGCCTGGCATGGAATACCTCGTCGGTCAGTATCGGGTCACCTGTCCTGTCCGCCTCTCCCTGCAAGCAAGACCCTTTACGACTCCTCACTTACAGGACCTAACAGATCTGTCAGTGACCTTGGCCGCTATAGTAATAATTATAAACAGGGACCTTTTTCTGCATTCCTTTCCTACTGTTAGCTCAGTGTAACTATAAACATCAGGTGTTACCCTCTTCAGAGTGGACAGTGTCTGTAAAATACGCAGCCAGCTTCAGAAAAATGCAGTTACCTAGATGAACTTGGCTGTAAGTAAGATTCAGTAAAAGAGAATTGGTTCTGTTTTAACCAAAACCAGAACAGAAGTGAACCAGTCACTGTAGCTGTCTTTCACATCTGATCATTTGTCTAAAGATTGCAGCACCTTCGCATTGAAGAACCGCTTGGTGGATTTCCAGAAAACAGAAAAATTCAGAGCACATAGGCGTAGTGAATTTGAACTGAGCAGAACAGAGAAATCCTGTAAGTTTTCAAACAAGGGAAGTATGGATCTACTATACCAACCGAAACATTTTCACTCAAAGTTTATAATGCTGTTCTCACTTGCAGGTGAGATTAACCTCCTGAGATATAAAGGTCTGCATACTGGGGTGAACAAACAGAGATCTACTAGGAAAACAGTTCAGCGTGATCTCCTCCCAAGTAGGTGCAACTTGGAAAATCATGGAGGTCTGGCATCTACTGCATCGGGGGGCAGAAGGTCGGTGGACTAAGTTCGTTTCTGTCCCAGCATCATAAAGAATTCTTCATTGCTGAAAAACCAGAGGATATGCTTAATGACGTGGAGGCCGCAAGCTGACAGGAGTGTTGGGAACGGGTAGAGAGGAATTGGCGGGTCGCAGGCAGAGCTGCCAGGCGTGGCGGCTGGCCATTAGCCGGGGGGAAATAGAGTGGAGCTGAGCGGTGGCTGTGGCCAGCTGGTGAGAACAGAAAGGGAGCACAAGGAAGTAGTAAAAATCACAAGCTCAGGCAGGACAGAGTTTGTTGCAGAAACCCAAGCTACTCTTGAATCAATAAGCCTTAAAAAAATAACCAAACCTCCTAGCACCGTACGTTATGGTACGTACTGAAAAATACGTATGAAACTCCCTTGGCTTCCAGGTCCTGTAAGCAAGCATAGAGAGGTGAAACCTTCTCCAGGAACAAAGGTCAGACATGAAACAGGAGAGGAAAAAACAAAATGCTTATACAGAAGGACTCTGGGCCTCAATTTTCAATTTTTTACGTTTTATCATCAGTTACAAAAAGTGAATTTCAAGATCTGCTGAACAAATAGCAATGTGTGTCAGCATAAACAGCCTTTAACATGCATTTAAGAAACTACTGCATTTTCATTTTCAACGCAAAGTTCCAATCCCTTCCTCCAACATGTTTTTTCTCAGTAGCCTGCTACCAAAATCAGTAAAAATTACATAACTAAAAAAATTCAGATTTTCACAGAATCACAGAATCACAGAATAGTAGGGGTTGGAAGGGACCTCTGTGGGTCATCTAGTCCAACCCTCCTGCTGAAGCAGGGTCACCTACAGCAGGCTGCACAGGACCTTGTCCAGGC
>Ga0065711_1030588_pt1 | contig 32063 bp, 15 predicted proteins | sample Hoacrofraction12_FD_59098 | JGI IMG/M metagenome (GOLD analysis project Ga0065711, IMG submission 59098) | Hoatzin crop microbial communities from Cojedes, Venezuela - Epithelial fraction 12 v2 (version 2) | ecosystem: Host-associated > Birds > Digestive system > Esophagus > Crop | place... | reverse complement strand
CAAGACCCGCCTGGACAAGGTCCTGTGCAGCCTGCTGTAGGTGACCCTGCTTCGGTGGGGGGGTTGGACTAGATGACCCACAGAGGTCCCTTCCAACCCCTACTATTCTGTGATTCTGTGATTCTGTGATAATTACGGCAACAGATATGCCAAATAATTCTGATCTTGAAATAATAAAATTATGAGGATGCTTTAGGAAATTGTATGCTAGATCTCAAATGTAATATATGAACTTGATGTTGAAATCCTCTAATGAGCTTCTGACAGCATTCAGACAAAGATGACCATGCTAATCCTGTCTTCTGGTTTTAAAAACTACATTTATATACCAGCAAAGACATTGAGACCACTTAGAATTAGGATACTCTTCCTCAAGACAAAAATTGTTCCCTGACCCATAATAGTATATTTCTACGTTATTAGCAAAAATCCCTCTTTCTAGTACGTCTGCACAAATCTCAAAAAAAAAAAAAAAATCAGGTTATTTAAAAGTAGTTCAGCAACATGAAACATAAATGCATCTCCAAAAAGTAATGAAGACAAATGAGCTGCAGAGGACAACTAGGGTAATCAGAAGAAAAAGAGAAATGAGCTTAAGTGAAAAAGCAAAAGGATTATACTTGATCTCGGGAAGTGAAGTGACAGTATAAAAATGCATGTAACAAAATCTGTGGAGCAGAGAGGGAATCATATAAGATAAAGTACATTGAATCAAGTGCAGATTGTGTAAATCAGATAGGAGTAAATCAAGGCTGAAATGAGGAAAAAGATTCTAATAATAACAAAAAACAAGTCTTGAAACATATGACAACTGGTAGGAAGAAAAAAACCCATTTAGCTATTTTACAGTTTATGAAAAGGACTCTGACGTGAAATAACAGAGCGTTCCTCTTGCTGAGGAACAGACGGAACCTCCAACAGAAGTATGCCAGCTCTGACTACCTGACATTTGTTCAGCTAGACTTTCAAACAACAGGGCAGAGCATTACCCTCTGTCTATTTACACAAATAGTGATTCAAGATAGAAATAAAAGGCATTTTCTCAGATAGGCATCTAAAAATTCAGCATAAAACAGAAAACTGCATTCTGAAAATGGCTCCACTGTTTATTCAGAAATACAAATTTTGTGCTGTTTTAAAGTGTTTTGGATTTAGCCGCTTGTAGAACAAACGGGAAATAAGGAAATGGACGCTATGTATCAGCAAGAAATTAGCCAGATACAGGAATTTATTTATGCTGCCTCAGTCTGGGGATTTTGTTGATGGGTTGGGGTTTCTTTTAGTACTGACGTGTTACCTAACCAATCGACATTAGAACCATCTCCCATCAATTAGGTCTCAGATCTCCAGTCCAAAGGTGCACAGAGTCTGATTTTAGGAGCAACAGAATGAACAAGTCTGAATTCAGTATTTTGTACCTAATCTTATAACTGATGTGGTCATGAGTAACTCTGGAAGATACCCAGAGGAGACCCTAAGAGAGATCTTGAGTACCTGAGTAGAAACATAGGGAACCCCACAACCCTTGCAGCACCCTGCCCCTGTGCAGAATATCTGGAACCGCTGTGCTGAGCCACTTGACCTTCCTTCCAGACTGCGTGTGCTCTCTCTCAGAACAGGGAAGTTATTTCACGTATTGTACTGTGTACATACCTGGGATTAAAATGTTCTGACTTGCAACTCCATTTAGTCTCCATGTTGTCAATTTGGTCTTAAGTCAAAACAAGCACAGCTTAAAAGTACCTGTTATTGGAAAGCACCTTGTTTTTATGGATACTAACACAACGATGCTTGTTATGATTTCTATATGACACATGGAACCTTTCTTCCTAATTCTCAGTTTTACAGCTAGTCAACTGGGTAACTCAAAGGAGGTAACTGGACAGTTTCCACGAGTTACATTTAAGCTCTGGGGTTCTGAATAGATGTAGCATACTAGGCAGTGTAAAATAGGTTATAGTGAGCCCTAAGTACTGTAAGAACAGATGTAAATTACTTCATTAATCTTTTGGAAAAAACTAAATTCTCTGGATGCCAGTTATCCTACCATTCACATTTGTAAAGCTTTTCAACACACAACACCGATCTGACTGAGGTTCTGGCCTAAGGTGCTGCAACATCACTCTCATTTAATAAATCATAACTCTTAATTTGAAAAGCTTAAAAACTATAAAGAAACCTCAGTGCATATGATTTGAGATAAACTACAACATCATAAATTTCTGAGAGATATGCACACTATATATTACATATATTATGTAAAATAATATATAATAGATTCTGACAGCTTTCAAAACAGCTATTTATACAATATATGGCCCTTGCTCATCATTCTTCTTCAAGTTCTGTGCTAGCACATTTTAGAGTTCAGGTGAGTCACAACATAAACCTGAAGGAATATAATGACAACTCAGATCATATCTGGCAAATGTAATCTGCATTCAAACAGAAAATATGTATTAATTCTTGAGACAGCAAATTCAAATTTAAGAAGCTGGCAACATTAAGGACAGAAGCATTTGCAGCACTGTGAATTTTTAAAAGACTGACTGCATTCATTAGCCACAAAGAGAATAAGGTTTTGTATCCTTATGAATTATGGACTAAACTACATTTTGTTTGCTTGTTGATAGGACGGTCAGATTCACCTTCCCCTCCAGGGATTCCAGAAATATTTTCCATGTATAAACTAAGAACTGCTTATTTTAAATTAATTATAACAAAACTATTAGCCATGGAATAAGGTATTTTCATGTGTATAATCTCCAGCTGATAAACAAATATTTTCCTCCCAGAAGTTTTCAGAATAATTTACCTTTATAAAGCACACTCCACAAATACAGAGCGGGCCAGATCACTGTTTTCATATTCGGTTTTCAATCCAGAGCAATTCTGACACACACACTGCAATTTCTGTGAGTTCACATCACAGTAACTCAAATCAGAATCTGGATCAGCTTTTCAAATTCAAGTTATTTGTTCAGCTGGTCATACATTTGGAAATAATTTTTAGTGCTTTAAAATAGTGTCAGATCTATTAATCTTTCTTTCCTGCCTCTCACAAAATGAAATGAAAATCTCTGTAGCTCTGAAAGTGTCCAATCCTGCAACTTCCCGTTTATTTTCAGAGATAAGTTATCTGTACCATTCTTGTAACAGTTCAGCACATTTTCCTACCCTCCTGTTTAATAACTGAAATACTTCTAGCAACTAGCCTCATTTGAAATCAGAAATGGACAAGAGCCACTATCTTATTTTGCTTATTTTATGCAATAACAAGATTAGTTTCTGGTATTACTCCCTGGAGTAAAACATGGCTGAAGAAAGCAATTGAGAAATTATGCATCTTTTTAACCTAGTTGTAAAAATAATTCCATAAATATTTTACTGCTAGACTGAAGATAAGATGAAGAAACACCCTATGCAACTTCTGTTGGGTTAAAGTGCGCAAGGAAGACATAAATGGAAACTACGTCTTTCTTAAAAGAAAAAACTTGCTAAGGAGAAAGGTAATTGAATTGTGCGGCATGCATACAACACTAAAGGCTCACGTCTACCCATTAACCATTGCCCTTGCACTCCTTATGTAAGGGATATTCTTACATAAGGGGTATCACTATATCATTTGTACTATTCTGCTCCAAAGACTAGTTTGGTCTCTCAACTTCAACAAGGGCCGTATGACTTATTTCTGAAAGTTGGTTGACAATACTTTAAAAAATACCTAAGCCACAGTGTGCCAAGATAAATGTCTGTATACAACTGTGGGTCCAGCATGCTGCAGTTAAAGCTTCTTATGGCTTCACCGGAAGTTTCTGGGAAACAGCAGCAGAATCTGCAACTGCCTTAAAGGTTTACATTAACATTAATGATAAATAACAATTAACTGAAATACCATCTAATAACCAAAAGTCAGAATCTGTAAAGTATTGTAGAAGTAAACTGAGGAACTATGAAATTAACCCATTAAGTTAGTTAACATAACTAGCACCCAGAGTTTCTAGAACCCCACGCACCTCGAACACCCACCCCACTGACTCAAGAGTCCCCGTTCAGATAGGAGTCTGTAATTGCCATCATACCACTAAGTTGTTGGCATTCATCACCACTCAGACCTGCTCCTTAAGGTTGAGTGATGATGTTTCTAACATCCACCAGAGGCCCCTGAGGCCTGCCCTCCCTTCCTAAATATCGTCAGGTTTGTATAGCTCATTTTGATGGTCCTTCAGGACTGTTGGAACCACGGTTCATTAACCAGTCCCTCTTGTAAGCTTCCTCAGACAACTGTTCACATCAATGGGATTTTCTCTTTCCCACCTCCTGCTGCAATCCATAACTTTCTAAACTCATTTTCAAGACCTTCATGACAACAGAGTTTACAGTATTGCCCGAGGAATGGGCAATTTGGTGCAGCTGACAGGCTTGCACACTCTGAATCAGTCCAGAGAGTCTGGAATAAAGGACGGCATCACAGCTACAGGCAGACAGATGTAACCATTGCCTGATGGCGGATCGAGTAACTGGGTGTAGAGTCCCACACAACTAGTGGCCCCACATCCCTAGCACTAAAAGAAATGTGGGGGTTTTTTGCCTCTATGTATCCGTGCATGTAAGTAGGTAAAACAGAGAAGAAAGGAAAGAAATCACATTCATGGCCCTATTTTTCAATGAGGGCTTTGAATGACCATTCTAATCTGCTACTCAGCAATACTTGCTACTCCTGCAATGGGTCATTTTGTAAAGTGAAGGTCTGAATGAAAACAAGTCAGGCTTCTCACAAAATCTCTCCAGGTACCTTAAGTTACTTTACAGAGCAGTACAGAAAGAAGGGAGAATTTGTGAAGTGTGACTTTTCATTTTTTTGTTTGTTTGTTTTCCATTTTGTATGGAGACAGACATTTGGAGTGCATAAACATTTCCATATTTTACTTCACAGGGAACACTACTCTAGAATTAAAGAATTTTCTCCCATAATAACGTTCCAGTAAGATACATTATGATATAGAATAGTTTTGTTGCATGATAGTTTACATTGATACATGCAGGTAAACAAAGTTTAACATTTTCAGTATTATTTCTTCAACACTACCATATTGCTGACAACCTATTTAGAGAGTCTGTACTCACAGCTGCGTTTTCCAAAATGAGCACTTCTTCTCTTGCCTATTTCAGTAACTTGCACAGCACAGTCCAATAAATGTCTTACATCTGAGGCAACATTATTACAGTTCTTTTTTTATTTCAGACTCTTTTCAACCATCCCTTTCAGTGTTTTCAAGGGATCACTGTAAAAGTGCAATAGCAAAAAAAGGTCCAACTTTCTATGAAGTCCCACTCCATCTCTTATAAAAGAGTTGTAAAATTCCACATTAAACTCAAAGTTTGCTACGAACTGGAGCTTTACCGCTTTATCCACAGAACAAAAGAAACCCACACACAAACAAAACCCGAACAACAAAAAGACACCTTTCTGCAGGAACCCTTCATATAAAATCTTTCAATCACCCCAAAAGAATTCCAGAGGTAGCAGAGTGTGTTGCACCCAAAATGATAAAAGAGAAAACAGATAATGCATCGGAGGAGGCACTACCTCTCTTCACATACATACCAGGAAAAAAGCTACAACTTCTGACCCCTGCAGAAGGCACCGAGCGTTCTCTTACATTGTGATACACTCCCCAGCAGAACACACTTCCAGCTCACAGCCATTTTACTGCAATGAAATTGGGGCAAAATGTCAACTCCAGACCTGCTTTGTGCATTTGGTGTAACAGACATAAATAATGCAGTCTGAAATTGTATCATTTTAATGGTATAAAACCTAACCAATAGGAACAGACAAAACAAAGAGGAGCACTTCAGAAACAGAACTTAGAAATTATTTGCTCAAACTGAATACTTTACAGCAAGGTTGATTGCTTAAACTATGGTACTCTCTTTACCAGCTTCAATAACACGGTAAAATTAAAATCTTATTTTTCAGTATACAACAAATCATCTAGAAGGGTTTATATTTTTTCTTTAAATTTATTATGTATATTCAGCATACAGAATTAATAAATGTTTTCTTTAATGTCAAGAAAAGATCTTCTGTGCACCAGTAGTTCACTGACAGCCTTAAAATCCATTTTGACAACCACAATCATCTCATCATGTAGAAGCCCCCAAAACATCCTACAGTCTGTGTCCAGCTATGCTCTCTCAAAACTAGAGACATTAAAGAGATTACATTCTCATACAACAGCACTAACAACTTTTTTGGTGGAAGAATTTTTATTACTATATTATTCATTTGAGGGCATCACCTGTGATTTGATTCTGATGTGATTATAGCTGAGGCACCAAGCCATTGTACAACTGATAGGTAACCTTTACCACAAGTAAATCTTTTTCCATGTTTCAGAATCCACTTACAGTGCCTTACTGAAAAAGTCCTGTGGAAGCAATGATTCATACTACTCTGTGTTTTGCTGCTCCTTTTCTGAAAGATACCTCTTGCAATTAGCTTTACCAATTAATTTGGTGTAAAATAATGAAGTAACATCATAGATAATCACTCCAACATGTAAGAGAAAGCAAAACAAAGTGTGCCTATTATTATTCACAATTGATGGCCAACCAAAAAGAAGAATATCTGACAGTTCAGGCTGAAAACTGTACAAAAGCTGAAAAACTGTGATTCAAAAGAAGGGCTTTGAAGTCAGTGAACTGCTGAGTCAGGATCTTATTCAGCAAGATGCAGAAATACATGCCTAACTACAAACATATAAGTAGGCCAGCTTAAGTTATTTGCATTATGGCACCTATATATAAAAAAATCCAAACAAGAACCAGATACATGTACTTCAAAGAGCCTGCTCCTGAAACTGTAGTCTGAAACATAGTTAAGTACATAACAATTTCACACACTTCTACTGTCCGTATGAAGGACTGGACAGGTACTGTCTTATACTCAAGTTCCGGGCACGGTTATTTTGTGTTATTTCTTAGAACTAATTCATTTGCACATTTCTAGATCTCTCAGAGGATCATAGGTTTGCATCTCACTGATGAATAAGCCTGAGTTATAGATGAAATAATATGACATTATATTTCCACAAAGACCCAGGAACAGAAAAAAACTAGTTAAAAAAGAGAAAGTGGATAAAATATACACGAATACACATAATCATATGCTGCTGTTTGGGAAGATGATCACCTTTATTAAGCAGAATCTTTGCATCTGTCAAAAGGTTAGAAAAAATTAGCAATACCTAAAATACTGGGAAGCTGAGCTCTAATTGGTAAAAACTGAATTTGTGGATCTGTTCAAGTAACGCCAGCTGTGAACATATCTGTGTCAAACTGCAATGAATAGGAGAATATTACTTCAGTTTACCACAGGTCATGAATATTTGATAGAGACTGCTCTACTATGTTAACGAGATCCTTAAGGGACACAAAAATAGACAGAAAGTTAGCTCAGGGTGGTAACTCAGCAATGCAGTCAACTTCAATGTGAGGTAGAATTTGTTCCTCAGTGGATAGTGTAAAATGAATTGCTTCTTACAAATAGTTCTATAAGTCAATGAAATTAGCCTGTAGACTGTTTTAAATGGTTTTGGCAGTCAGATCACTTTACTAATGCCAGTAACTTTTGGAGACAGTGTAGCATTAAAAGGGTGTTGACGACATTATGTTTCCCTCCTTTGTCACTGGCAAGGTTCTAACGGGATTGTCTAATAAAGACAGTTGACATAAAAATAATCTGATCTGGGAGTCCAGTCTGTGCTTCACAGGGTTTAATAATTTCTCAGAAGTGTTGCCAGGACAGGCTAGATAATGACAAGGTTAGAATAAATTGAGACAAAAGTACAGATTTCTGTATTATGTAGACTGTGCATAGAAGGCAGATAACTTTTGGTGAAAAAAACGCCTGTTAACTGGAAAAAGGTAACAGCCTGAATTAATTACCTTACTTAATCTGTATCCTATTGTGCTATTATCATCATGTTTTTACAAGTTTTACCATTCCAAATACAATCAAATTAGTTCAGATTATAGAGTTTTATACTTGAGTTTGAAAGAAATTATGTAAAATTACAACCGCCTTTCTGTCTCTTTTTAAGCATTTTTAGTATATAAACAGATACCTGCATTTTCGTTCCTGTATCAGTGTAACATTCCCTATATTATGTATTCATAAAACACTAAACAGCACAGATTTTCTTTAACCCTCTTTTTTGACTAGTCTTTTCTTATAGTGCACTCCAGTTTTTCCTCTTAGTCCTCCACTTACCTATCTTCTTATTCATTCACAGATATCATTTATGCACTTTGTTGGCACAAAGTGAGAAAAATTCTGTGAATCCTGCAGATACTGAAACTATACCTTTCAAAAGGCAAGTGCTACTATTTATATTACTTTAATTTAAAACATAATTCAAATGAACATACATTTTCACTGTATGAGAATATTAACAAGGTAAAAAGAGAATCAAGTATACGGTACCCTCTCCACTCTGAGTGAACAAAAAAAATACACAAGCCCAAAGAAATATCATTCTTAGAAGCCTTTGGGGAAGTTGGTATTTCAAATGAAGTGACTGCAACTGCCAAAGATGTAATTAAATTTTTAATTTAGCACGCTGCCGTCTAAAAAAATACTAAAGGACATTTTGCTGTTCCATTGGGGTTTACAGCTTATGCATTTCCCTTTCCTTAGAAGCCCTCCTGAAAAGGGAACTGCCTCCCAATTGTCAGACTTTTTTTGGGTTGCACTCTGGAACTGATACTAACTTGAGTTTTGAGGTCAAGTCTGGAAGAAAAGGGACAAATAATAACTCTTTGGATAATCTAGATGCTGGTTTTCTACTGTGTACTTATATAAATCTTCAAATCAAAAATCTTAAATGAAATCTTGAAGAATTTGTTTTGATGATTAACACATAAAATTAAGGTTATGCTAAATATGCTTCACTGAAACATTTATTTACTCTGAACTTAAAAAGTTTGCATTTGTGGTCTAATGTAAACTATATTTATGAAGAATGAATTATGTATGGCTATTTTTAAAAATCTTTTGTGGAATATTCTGACTGCGTTCTGCTTCTGAACACACGACAGAGGAAACGATGATGGCTGTTATATTAATTGAATGAGAATGTTCAGCAGGTGGTTCATTTGTATGCAGTTAGAACATTTCAAGCAATGAGGCCTTCAACAGGTGAAGCAGCTATCGATTAAGCCTGATTTATAACAGATATAGCTGCATCACAAAAGAACCACATGATCTTAGGGCTTCCTTATATCTACTTTCATAGCTATAGATAGTTGAAAATATCAATTTGTATATCATGAGGTTATGTTAGCCCAGATTAATCACTACATAAATTGCAAGAGCATTTTCAGGGAGCCCAGTATTTCTGGATGCAAACACAAAAACCACAAAATAATTTATAGGGATTGCAAGAAACCCACTATAAAAATCTGTGAACACTGCCACTAGTCCTAAATTTCAGGACATCAAGTAACCCAGGCGGAGCTGAGTCCATCAGAGCACATCCTCTCCTCCCTAACTTTGAGTATTTTAAGATTTTATTTACTAATATGATACTTCTCTTTCAGATCTGTAGTATGCTAAAGCCAATTAAACTTAATGTGAACAATAAAAATTTTTCAAACTTTGAATAGTTATAACAAAGTTATAGACCAACCTGCCCACTACATAGATATTCCAAAATCCACTTTCTCAAAGCCTATTAACAGCATATCATCATTTTATAGTAAGGATTCCCTTAGCAAGGGATTGATCTGCTGCTTACAAAGGTTGTAAAATAGCATTAAAACTACAACTCCAGCAAGTACACAGAAACACACCGTGGATGGTAATCTGTATATTCATTCTGGAACATAGGTCAGACTGTACAAGGAAAGTTCAGTTTCAACACATAAGCCTTTATGTGACTACTGGAAACAGAAGCAAGTTTCAGGATGGCACAGCTCACAACCTTGTGCAGGAAGTCTGGTGCTGCTGCAGGCTTGCAAGGCAACCAGCACAGGCAGCGCTAAGGAAAGGAGGAGGCTTTAAGAATGTGGGGCAGGGCGAGGGGGAAATCAAGTCAAAGCCCTCTTTTCGAGTTGCAAAACTAAAAGAAAAAAAAAATCCTTAAGTCAGAAATAAGAGACAACACAGTATGAATTCACTATACATAACATTAGGTAAGCTGAGGACATGAAATGCAATCGAACTCTTGGAAAATAACCTCACAAATAAACCATATTAAAACCAACTGAAAACAATGGGATGCGAGTAAGCTTTGGGGAAAGCTTCAAGGCAAACAAAGACTACAGAAGCAAGAAAAACACTATTTGCACGCATAAACTGTTTAAGATTCAATCCAGGTTAGGGGGAGCCTAAGAATTCCCTCACCTGTCACTAACCTAATTGTACAGCAATATTCACCAAAATGTGAAAGCTAAACACAGCATTATGTAGAAAGAGGTAAAACAATAGCAATAGCCAGTATTTGCATCTATTTCACCATGAATTTTGGAATGAAAAAATATCAAAAAAATACTTCAAGTGTATAATGTTGAAATCCGTGTAACAAACTACTTCAAAATTGGAACACTTTCTCCTTGTTCTGTTATTTGTAAGAAAACTAAGTGTTCTGTGGCAATTAGGGGCAGGGAGGAGGAATATGAATCTTTTCACTGAAAACCCAGAACAATTTGTAGAACCTTGAAGTTCTATATTATTTCTTGTTATCAAAACTGACAACCTCTAGTTCAGACAATTCATTTTATTATCGCAATTGACACATGGGATTAATATCTCAATGATCCTTATTAGAGCACCTCATGATGCTATTTGATTGCACGACTGCCATTTTAGGACATTGGCCTAAGAGACAGGTATATCATTTCAATGTTTAGTGCTTTGTAAATAGAAAGTACTAAAGCTGTACTCCTGTATCATTATTTATCTGTGTGCTGAGAAAGTATGACTGCCTAGCTCAACAGTAATCATACGCAATTGTTTACTGGTCTCTCTTCCTCTCTCATTTCATTTGCACCATTATTCCAAATGTTATTTTCTTCAGTCATCTAATGCACCTTTTTGTTCCCAGTCTCAACCTTTTTCACCTGTTTGTACTGTTCTCCAGTATTCATCTTTTCTTCCCTTTTTTGGAATGATATTTAGACACCTATCAAATCCCATTCTTCTGTAACATTGCTTTGTATAGCAAGAAAATTTCTGCAGCTTGTAGAACAGAGGACGAGTTCTGTTCTGAAAACTGACTCACATTCAGAGTTAATATCTGTAGCCACATAAGGTAATACTGATCCTAGCTCTTTATTGTTGCATTATCTATTCTGCAAATTAGAACATGCTTTTTCATAGCCTACAGAGGTATGCACTTTCAATGGCAGTGTGAGTTAATATGCTAAACGGAATCAGAGAAGCTCAGATACAGACATTATGCTTTCAGCCTGCTCTGTTATCACAGCAGTAACCCTAACAAAGGGGAAGGCTAGGCACCTGGGTATTGTAACTGCTTAGAATTCTGACTTGGCCATAGTAACAGGTAACCTGGCTTAAAGCACATGTGAGACAATAAAGATAGTCCAGAAACACTGGTGTAATTGACAGCAAAAGCTGGCCCAAATTCTATTTCCTACTGCCTTGTCTCAGTGTAGAGAACATAGACTGTCGAACTGTCAGACATTTATTGTTCACTGCAACTCAGGGCCTTAGCATATCAGTGCCATATTCTCCAGCGACATAAATGCTACAGCTGTGTGTTGACATTCAGCAATAGAAATATACCAGCTATAGACCTGCCATTTTCTATCACCCTATCACGGCAAAGTTTGTTTTTAAACACCCCCATGGATTGTACAAAATATGTCCACAGAGCATGTTTGGAAGTAGTTAAATTCTTCCATTGCCAGCAAGAAGGCCCTACTACAATGCAGCCCCTCTGCAACAAAAGGATTTTCAATGAACTGAAGCAAAATCTTCCTCTTTAACAATTTGTACTGTGTAAGTACTGTAAATGTAGTCTTGGGACTTCAGTTGGACTGTTGTGAACATGCCTGAGCTTCAAGGCTTGCAAAGAGCTGCAGTAGTGCTGTATTACTAATTCAGAGCTGGCAATAGTACTTGTGTCACCTACCTAATGTAAAGCTGCAGAGAAAAGGGCCCATTCAGACTTCTGGTGAAATGAAACGGTGCCTTTCAAGCTTATTTCACTTGTCATTAACTGAGAAATCACTTCTCAAATCAGATGTTAGCTAACAGAGTGTTTGTTCTGCAGATTTTTATGACCTCAGTTCCTGCTACATACTTAAAAGTTCAACTGAAACTTTGAGCACTGCTAAAATACAAAACAGAAGACTATAACAATCAAAACTAAAATGGAACCTAGAGAGCCAGAGAACACAGAATAACGCATAAGATCATGCTAGTAAGATGGCATTACAGTAGCATAAAACCAAGTCCAATCAGCCAAGTCTAAAGGTTATTCTCAGAGTCATTCCACAACTGTGTGTCAAAACCTTCAATGCACCAAGATGAAAACATTTACCAAATCTTGGTAACTGTTGTTATCACCATATGCTACTTCTATATTCAAAACAGAACTATGTTAGGGGATGACAGATATAACTGAGATATCAGATTTGTGCTTCAGAAATCTGAAACTTGGCAAAGAATTGAAGGCTAAAGGATACACAAGCACAGAGAGCAGCAGAACAAAGAAGGTCTTGGAAAAACAGAAGTGAGCCACAGATGTCATAGGTTGTAGTTAAAATGTTCTTTTTGGCATGTAATAATCATGAATAGAGTATTAGTGGCTCTGATGTAGATGATACACGTTGAGCGTACAACTGGCAACTGGAGTTTTTCTCCGCACATTTGATTTCAAGCAAGCTAAAGGTAAATCTCATAAGGTGAACTGTGGAAATCACCACTCTTCAAACTTTTTCCCCAAAGCATAAACAAAAGCTTTAGTACCTGCGCTATAAAGAAAAGTTATAGTCATTACATATGATTTATTGGTGCTTCTTTCTGCTTGTAACTATATTTTGGAACACAAGGAAGTTAGTTCAGCAGTGTTGTGAGGGCAGTTTGTGAAAGAAACAGCTTGAAAGCTCTAGATGCTCTGAACTGAGGTCTATGTCCGCCCAAATCTTTTGAAAAGAATATCACCAAAATGACACAGAAGACAAAAAAACACAAATGATGTCATGACCTGGCCGAGACGTTCTACTTCTTTGATCCCTTCAGTAATTACCATCAGTGACACTACAGTAAAACAGCACTTTGATTTCCCCCTTCCCCACCCCCAACTTTTCTCTCTCTCTCTCTCCCTACAATGTGTTATCAATCTCTGGCTCAGAAATAAGCTTACCTGGGCTAGTTATTCTGTCCTAAAGAGACATTCTTTCAAAAACAGAGCTCTTTTACGAAGGTGTGGAAGTGAAGTACATTAAGTCATAATGGCTTACTTCACACACAACTCTTTGCCCCTGTCACTGTCAGTGATATTTTGTCCAGCAAACAAGATTGATTATCGCTGCTGTAAGTCTACTATACTGTTTTGGTGAATAAAATACCCATGATGGTAAATAGGTTTGCTCTGTTTAAAGACATGAGGCTTCTGTATGCTATAAACTTATACACATTAGCTTCCAATTTTCATTGCATTTCCCTTGTTTCAATTTCAAACTATTATATTTTTAGAGAAATGTATCACGAAAGAAAGAAAAAAATTCAGTTTGCATTTACTTCTAGAATTCTACATCTAATATATGATGGAGGAACAGGCAACATCTTTAAAACCAGATTCTCTTCTATGTTTATGAAACACCTTTGCTTATCCCATGTTAAAATCTTTCAGTGTAATTTATTCTCTACAATAGCAGCATGCGCCAATAGATAACACATTCTTTTTCTTCCGCTCTCTTGTGCAGTGTGAAAGGAAAGCACCCATAAATATAGATCATCTGTTTTAACTTGATGTTTTCCTCCCTTTAAGCATTGAGGCTACTCATAAGCATCAGAAAGGCAAGATCTAGACAAAAAAAGAATTTAAAGTACACTCATGGGACCCTGTGCAAATTGCATTGATGACTTCTGGAATACTATTCCATAAACTCACCTACAACTTTACCCATCCCAGAGCATCTTGATTTTTTTTTCCCAGAGACATGGTGACATAAATGGGTGATTTCAAGCTGACTGTTCTCACTACTTCTAATGGATAATTGCAGGCTCTTAAGAGAGCCTTAGTGATGAATGACAGCACAGAAAGGCTGGGGTAAGTCATCAGAATTTGCAATCTTGTCATATATAGCAGGTTGTTTTAACTGTATCCAAAATGCAGTTCCTAAATATGCCACATCTAGGGAGTACGAGTAAAGCATTTTAATGAGGGCCAGAGTTACTTTCACAACACAATGGGTGAAAAGACACTTGGTGTCACATATCTCGCAGTAATGTACACACGTCCCTGAAAATGTTTCAACATCTTAAACAGAGCTGAGCAGGAGCACTGTCAGAACATTCAGCAGCTATTACACTGCACAAGATATAGTAAAAAATGAACAACGCTACACTTGTTTCCTGCATCTTCCTGTACACAGTCATCCTCTGCATCATCTTTTTTTCTGCTTGAACCACCATATTCCACTTTGTTTTGACTCCATCACCATGGTCAATTTCTATTAGAGACAGCAATTTCTGCCTCATTTTTTGAAGGCAAAGATAAAGGAAAAAAGACAACACCCAGATTTGAGTCCTATTTCACACTACAAGGAAGTTAAAAGTAACTACCAATGAACTAGAAATAACGATACAGGAACTGAAGTGGGACAATAACAAGTAAGCATTGGACTGTTACCATTGTTTTACAATCTACACCTCTACAGACAACTCCTGTGTCCAAATGACATGCACTATGTATGACACTCTGGAAAATGGGAAGCCTGCCCCTTCAGTGTTTGTTTTCGACTGTGTGATGGAGGAGAAGTCCTGATCCAGAGACAGAGTTTTGTTCTCCTTGTCCCAGGGAAAACCATGCTCCATTACATTCCTCTGTTGAGGATATTCATCCTCGCTGATCTGTGACTTTGGTATGACTGCAGCTACTTGGACATATGCATCATGTTTCATCTATCTGCTTAGAATTCAGTCCTTTAATCTTTTGTGGCATAGAAAACAGAATACTTTGCAAAATGCCCCCACCTACCACGCTTTGCACACTGTCTTCTATGTGACTATCCAGTCACTTCTCCTTCATCAAGTCCCAGCAAGGTGTTAAGCTGTAAAGTAAAAACAGACTAGGTAGACCCCTCCTGCAATCTCTGAGCCAAAGCAGGTATTTTGTGAAACCCAGCCCCAAACCCAAGATGACTCAAAGATCACCCAAAAGGAAAAGAGAGAAAGAGAGCCTGAGAAGTTAAGCTCCATGTCCTACTCATGCCCTGACTGAGCTGTCTCCCAACCCTCCCTTCTCTATTCACGCTCCTTATAAACTCTAGGGAAACAGGATAGCAGCATTTCCTATCAACTGGGTGAACCAGATAACCCAGCACTGTGTAAATAAGAACGAATATTTTTATACTGAACCCATAAGATAAAGCAAAGATTCAGGATACCGGATTTTAAAATTTCACACATTTTGCTGACTGGCTTCACTATAAATATAAAATAAAGGAGATTAAACTTGCTTTGGCACTCTATGCTTGAACTAGAACTGAACAAATACAAGATGGAAAATACACCAAATATACAGCTTTGAGGGACTTTTATTAAGGAAGACAGATTAAAACTATCTTCATTCATCCCCTTGTGCACTCATTTTTATATTTAAATTCAATCCCTTGAAAGTAAAATGGGCAAAAAGGAGTACTGTAAATGCACATGTAGAGGATGAAACTGATGCATTTTATGTCAATATATTTGCACATGTAACATATGGTATGCCAAAAAAAATCCTGTTCAATATTATAATGGCTAGCTGAGCAACTATGTATGCTTTTTGTCTGTTGCCTTCCATTTTATTTCTTCCCACTCATTATTCATCCCATCTACCAGACGCATTTTGTCTGACCATTTACATTGTTGCTCCTGGCACAATTTTTACATCACATTTGACTTTGCCTAGGTTTTCACCTTGCTTTACACTACTCAGGTCTTGTCTCCATGGACAATTACTTAGCAGTGCTCTAGCAGATTGCACTTCTGCATGGTGGTAGTGAAGACAGATCACAATATATCAAGACTTTAGTTAATGGAGAAAGCTTGCATTTGTTCTGTAAATTGAATTCCATCTTATCCGGGGAAAAATATTCTCCATAATTAAAGAATTAATTTTGATATGTTACTTATCAGAATCTTCATTTGAGAAGAATTTACATTCAGACAATTTCTTTCAGGATTGTGACCAAAGGCCATCTTCAAATCCTCAATCAAAAGAAATTTAGCACAGGAATACACAAGACTGCTCAATATACAGACTCATATGGCAAAAAGAAGTTAGCTATGGCTTATACCATAGGCTTCTCATTGTTTCAAAGGTATTCTAACTTGGATGGGACCAGATGCAACTATCACAAATACCAGTTAACATTCAGCTGTGCCATTTGAACTGCACTGTTGAAAGCTTACAACTCTTTTATTGCCCTCCCCAGTTCCTCACTTTATGAAGCAAATTAAAACTATGAACTTTAATGTCTGGAATTTTGACAAAAAAGTGCATTATCATGATAATATGGTTTATCCTTAAGAGATACAAACCAGACACATACTTATGTTTACAGATTGGGTTGTGTGGGGTTTCTGTAAACATTCATGCTTCATTGAAACCTTTCATTAAGCCTTTATCAGAAGGAAAGTGCCTGACCAAAATACCTTTCCTATTTTGTCTATTGTAAAGGTTCAGTCAACAACTAATAACTGCAGACATAAAACATGATAAAGTATATTCAGCAGTGTACCTCCAACTTAATCAATCTTGCAAATCATTTTGAATAGCCTTGTAAGAAGTCTGTTGGAATACCTGACATCACTGAAGTTTAATTTACATTTTTAGTATAAGAATCTTTCCCTAGACTATATTATAATTTTTCTATGCTTTCATATTTATTCAGAGAAAAGACATAGGGACAAAATTTAAGTTCTATGTCCAGAGATTACATCGCTGTTTCCCGACATCAAATAGGAGGGATTATCTGTCTCATAAGTAGTGAGAAACCAGAACTCAGGGTGTTCAATTTTGCCTGTGAATTTTTACACACCTTCGATGACACTAAAATAGGAACACTTACTAGAAAAATGAAATACCTTCCTACATATAAAACTATAATAATTTATTACTTAATGATTAGAAATACTTGAAAATCTCCATTTATGAGTTGTGCTCAAATTATTATAAATACTGTTTATCTAATAATTCAAACAACTGTAAAAAAGTTATTTGTATTTGAGGAATTACAGATTTGAATCTGCAAAGAATGTACAGTAGGAATGCTGCAATAGTGGGATCTGAACAGCAAGGAAGATAGGCAAGGATCTATGAGGAAGAGGCTGTACAGTTTTTCTTACATACTATATAAACATACAGATATATACAGACACACCCAAAGCCCATTCACCAAGCAAGTTATTAGCTTACCTTAAACAGTGTAATTAATTGATATGCATGATCTACAAAAATCAAGAAAGAAAGAAAAACTAGAGCAGGATGTTGTACTGAAAGAAAAACACGTAAATGCATGACAAGCCTCCCCAAATCAGGAAAAGCTTGGCAACAGAAACATTATTGTCCAAACAACATACCAAAAGAGAACAAAAATATGTAAGTCGTAATATAACTTTATCTATTGTTGGATTTTTGCAGTCCTAACTCAGGCAGACAATGCATAATTACTTATACGAATTCCAGGTGATATCAATGAATTTAAACAAGAATGGTAGTGATTTACATCAACCGAGCATTTATTCTACTGACTTCAGTAAGAAGTTAGCCAGGGTAAGAGCAAGCAAATATACCTGTTTTCATTTGACTCAGCTTTAATTAAGAAGGAGACAGAGACAAGCGCATCTGATGGCACCCTGTAATATCCTTTCATATGAATTTTGGTCTTGATAACTCAGTTTTGAATGCTGGAATGACCTGTCTGATCTCCATGAGAATGCCTCTCCTCATTTGTCAAGTTCAGTGCTTGTCTGACAAAACCCAGCAGAAGATATTCAATAAACAATCATAAGAATAAGCGAACAGGTATTTATAAACATGCTATATTATTATGCTATTCTGCAGATTTGTACCTCGAACTCATTGTGCAGTCACCCACAACCACAAAGTCAAACCCAGAAAAAAAAAAAAGAAATATTAAGGCACAGAACAATCTCTACAGTGATCTAAACTATATCTCTTTAGCTTGGAAAAAGATGATAGTTTCTTCTAGCAAATTTAAAACAAGGAAAAAAATTTACTTCATCTCTGTTACTCTTTTTGACTGGATATTCATGTGAGAACATACAAATAAAAAAAAAAATTCTGCTTATACCTATTAAGCACACTGATGAAAATAAGATGCCTGATAGAGGAGGTTATTTCCTGAGACACATAGTGTCAGAAGCTAGAGAAACCGAAGCCCACTCCTGTGTTTGTATAACTGAAAGCAGACTTGATACAACCAACTTTCTTATATAGGATTGTTTTATATTTGTTTAAATACCCAGAATAGAAAAGAGAAAATGATTCTTTTATTTTAAATGAGGTACATACATACTGGTCATGGCAATAAAATGAGATGATTAGAGAAGGTTCTTAACTCAAGTTGTTAAAAATCTCAAGACCTACCTTCCCAGATACTCCCAACACTGTCAAAAATCAGCCTCAGACCAACTGAATATACCAGTTATTCACAGTCTGGATGCCAGCAAAGTTATACTGGATGTTATGTTACAATGGTCAGTATCTTCACTGGTGTCCATTTTGTTACCAATAGTACTGTTATTATTTGTAACTAACACATGAAGACAGAATTATTTCATTTTTTACTATCCAGCACTGCTCAAAATTCTGATATCCATTTTTTTGTACAGTTTAAATCTTCAAGAAAATGTACTTTATGGACTCTGTGACAGGACTATAAAACAACATCCTGATCTTTTAGTCTAATTAAAGCTGCTTATTTTCACATTTGCAATTAATTAGTAGATGACATCTGTCTAAATATCAAGATAAAATACAAAATCCAGTACTAGCTGTAGATAAAAAATTAAATAATTTTTCTGTTGTAATACTCTCTAAAAATCTTAGCATCATTTTCACTATTTAGCCACTATTTAAAAAACCCACCAGTTTACTGTTCAGATTTGGACTCTCTACCACTGAGCTTCCTGGAAGGCTCTACAGACTCATTCGTGGTTTCTGAGAGAACGGGACTGATTAATAATGACTGATGGTGCTAAACCTGGAATTCTAAGATGACTATGAAGCTTTGGAGGGGCTGTTGTTATATGTTATGTGCCAATTTTATTTTCATTAGAATCTCTTGTTTCTGAAAATAACAGTATGACTGGTATTTACTTGATATTTTTATACTAGTAGCTGAAAGCTTTAGTACTAGCATAAAAAAAAGTAGGAAGAAGTAATATGCAACTCCTTATCTTCATAAAGTCAAAATTTAATTTCCATTTTAGAGTCCCTTCTGCTAGCTAGCTTCAATTTTCAGATTCTATCTACTTCTATTTTATAAATAATAAAAATTTCAAAAGGGATCCTGGGAAACAAAGTCACCTCTCCAGCAGTGTAGAATGAAGCTCTGTTTCAAGATCATGCTAGGAACTACTTTCTGCTGAAATAGAAGCTTAATCAAAACAAACAAACCTTTCCATAATACAGTACTACAGAAAAATCTTTTATTTACAAATCTTAAACTACAAAGTTTCACAAAAGAATGTTGAACAAGGACTTTGTTCCTATAAAATCGTTCAAAAGTATTTACTGCAAGGATAATTTCTCATTTCAGACATGCAGACCTCATATTTACCTTGTCCCATCACCACTTGAGTATCATTTCCCTTTCAAAGAACTAACTATTTATTTTCTGGCTCACCCTTTCAATAATACAATTCAAATTACATGCAAAGTCAACAGGCTAAATGTGTCCCAGACACCACTTTTTGTTGTTTCTCTGCTTCATTGCTTGCAGATGAGAAATTGCTTCATTTTTAATTTTTTTCAGCAAGTTCCCATCTGTGTCTTGCATATGTCTTAGCAAAGGTTACATCACAACCCATATTCCACAGCCCAGTGACAAACAGAATCAAGCCAAATAGCACATTTCTGTCCAGTACTTACACAAATCAAAACTGCTGCAAAGCTACTACCTTCTCCTCTACAAAACACACATGAAAGCTACACAGACCTTTCATCTGACTGACTCTTTGTGATTGCCTGTGCTTTGCTTTACTTCTCTTCCCACTGAAATCAACAGCAAACAACTATTGACCATTTTGAATGCTATGAGGATTTGGGTATTTGTGGGTTTTTTTTCCTATTTACAAGTCATTGTGCTAAAAAAAAAATACCATGAAGTCGGCAGGGTCAAGTCCATGCTATTTCACCAAGTAATCAGATTTCCATTTGTTCGCATTCATAAAGATCAATTCACCTTTTCATCTTCATCTTCTGTCACTAGAATAAAATCTGAGATGTGGTCCTGGTTTCAGATACGTGTGATATGTCAACTTAAAAATCCACGTAGAGATTTCTTTTCCTTAATCTAATTTAAACTTGCTTATATTCAGAAGGAGGAAGTTCTCTGGAGCTTGCTGTTCGTCTTCATCTAAAACGTGAAAATGTAACATTTAGTATTACGGATGTTTTGAATTGGCTACATACTGTGCAGAAAAGGATTTCTTCTAGATACGCCATTCACTACAGCTCTGCATCTGAATTCCACTGAAATTCAAGGAATAATTCTAATAACTCTTAACTTTGTATGGGACAGAGGTTTAATTCTGTTGTACGTTACTAGCAAAGCTTTGTACAAACAGAAAAAAGCCCTTTCTTACATACTTAACAGATAGAGGAAGGTAACTTGACCTCATTATAAAGGAAAATCTCAACACTTTCATCAGCAGCTGATGACAAGGAAGGAATCTTGACATGATAAAAAGGAAAATTGTGTATAGCTCCGTTTATAATTGTGTGCAGAGACATATTTTTGGAAAACACTACTGAATTTGAATAATAAACTGAGAAGTAATTCCCAGATTCAGGTGGCAAATAATGATCCTCTGGCAACAAATGATACAATAGAAAAAGTCATAATGCTTGTTTATCTATAAAATAAATATATAAAACACTCAACACGTAGACTGGAGAAAAAGAGGAGAACAATAAGTGAATTTCTTCTACTCAAACACACTAAGATATCACTAGTAGCAGCAGCTCCAGTGTAGGCTCTCTCATTAAAGAATAAGAATCACCCCAACTTTTGTTTGATTCCTTGAGTCCAGCTGCTCTCAGCTCAATTTCAAGAAATGGGGAAAGACAACACACTCAGAGTTATCAATCTGATACAGAATAGTAGGGGTTGGGAACGGGGAGGTTCCTATAACTTATTGTAAGTTATCAATAAACAGCTTCATATTTGCAATTTATTATATTGCAATATGAACTCTCATCTGTGATTTGTGATATTTTCATAAACACACTCAGATTTATAGGATTAGACTCCACATGCATCTATATTTCATTAAGCAAGTCATTCTGGTAGAGACACGAGAGACAATTCAATGTATAAAGTTCCCAATAGTCAAACATCTGTACTAACAAAGGGATAGCTGAAATAAGACCTCACTGGAATATCATTCAACTTACAAGGATGCACTTCCAGACTATGAAGTATTCTTTAATGATCTTCAGAAGGAATATGTAGCTAATTGTGGACTGCTACTATTACATGGCAAGTACAGGCAGCACATACAAAAGAGGGTTGCACTTAACTGGAAATCACTAAATATCTAGCAAATTGAACACCAGGTACTCAACAAATTTCAGCATCTGGAGACTGTGACATAACTCGCATACAATATAATTTGTGCAAAAGCATAGTAGAGGTGTGTTACCCTCTTATTTTATTGGGGGGGGAGAGTTGGGATGAGAACAGCATCTTTGAATTCAAAGTACTCATGCAGGTAGAATCATAGAAAGATTTGGGTTGAAAGGGACCTTACAGATAATGTAGTTCCAACCCCCCTGCCATGGGCAGGGACACCTTCCACTAGACCAGATTGCTCAAAGCACCATCCAACCTGACCTTAAACACTGCCAGGGAAGGGACATCTACAACTTCTCTCTGTTCCAGTGCCTCACCACCCTCAGAGTAAAGAATTTATTTCTTATATCTAGTTAAAATCTACCCTCTTTCAGATTGAAGCCAATACCCCTTGTCCTATCACAACATGCCCTTGTAAGAAGTCCCTCTCCAACTCTCTTGTAGGCCCCTTCAGGTACTGGAAGGCTGCTAGAAGGTCTCCCTGAAGCCTCCTCTTCTCCAGGCTGAACAGCCCCAACTCTCTCAGTCTGTCCTCACAGGAAAGGTGCTCCTGCCCTCAGATCATTTTTGTGCCCCCCTCTGGCCCCGCTCCAACAGGTCCACGTCTGTCTTGTGCTGAGGGCTCCAGAGCTGGACACAGGACTCCAGGTGGGGTCTCACCAGAGCAGAGTTCTTGCTTGTAATGCTGTTGTTCTACGCATAGCCTACTTCTCCTCAGTATTTTCCGTTATTAAAAAATGTACACATTTCTGTATATGTGTATTAGGGGTGTGTGGCAAGGTTTTGGCAGCATGGTTGCCTTTTGAGGGAAGAGGTTAGGGGCTGCCCCATGATGCACCAAGCTGGCTGAAGCCAGCTCTACAATGGGCCCCTCTACGGGACAAATGTGAGCCCATCAGCAAAGTCTGTGGTGCCTCTGACAACACAGAAAAGGAAATAAATAAATAATAATAATTTTAAAATCACCTTACAGAGGAAGCAAGAGGGAACAAAAACAGTGAGAAACAGGATTAGGATCATCAGGTCAGGGAGACGAGGAGGAGGTGCCTCATGGTGCCAGAGTTAGTATGTCCTGCAGCCTGTGGAAAAGCCTATGCCAGAAAAAGCATTCACTACAGCCCATAAAGGGCCCCATGCCAGAGCAGTCTGCATTATCAAGTAACAACATGTTGGTACTAGGTTTTATTTTCACCTCAGTAAAACAGTTATACAAAGAAGATTTCTTTTTTTTATCATCCCTTTAAAGGACAACTGATATAGATAAAAATGAGTCTGAAACTGTGTACAAAGTCCACAGCTATTTATTACTAAGGACACATTAAATCACAGATTATTCTTCAGCGCACTGAAAATCGCGCTTTCTGCCAGCTTCTTGTCTTCTGTCATTTCTGATTACCAATGTAATATGTGTCAATGTTCAATGACGACTGTTGAAGTATTCATGCTTGATAGCTTAGGATGTCATAATGAAAGTACAAGCTTTATTAATCCTCTCATCAATAGAAGCCAAATGGTGTCTGTCACCCTTCATTTATATGTGCCAATAGTAAATAAACTGTAGCAAATGCAAACTGTGTTTATACACACGGACAGATGTCAAGTGGTTTACATAGTTAGCTGTTCCGGTATTTCCTGTTAAAGGTTTCCAGGCTTTATAAAAAGCTGACAAAGCCATATTTGAAGATATCTATATTTACATAGATATTTTCATATTAGTGCTGCATACAAATGAAAAAAAAACATTAAATTAATGGCCATGTCAGAACAAAATTCGTATCTCAGTCTGTCTTGACATTTACAAGTCATCCAGCAGGCAACTGGCTGGTAGACCAAATTATAACATTTGAAAATCTTCATTATTTTCAACAGCAGACACAATATGTAAACCCACCTATGAGTTAAGTAAAAATCCAAATGCAGCACTTGCTTGAATTTAGATATTGAAGTGAGAGATAGAAAATTCTGCTCAGAAATGCTTCATGCAAGTTCATACCAAGCATTTTACTTCACAAGTAGTAGTTACCATTACTCTAACAATACTGAAGAAAATTCATTGAGTTACAGAGCAGATTACACTGAAACACAAATTATGATTAGTTCATTTTACATGCGGAAAGTTCAAGGCAAGGAGAGATGATATTATTTGCCCAAATCCATATGTTTTGCTCACGGCTTAGTTTCTTGATTTGTAATCTAATGATCTTGAAAAAGCTTGTAGAAATCACTAGTGTCTTCACAATAACAAGTGATTTGTTGATTAAAAAAAAGAATTCAAAATGGAATGTAATTGAATATTTGTAAAGTAAAGCACACAGGAAAAACAGAACTGCAATTTAATCTACACAAGCATGCCTGAATATTAGTACTCAAAAATGAGACTCAGAAGTTAAAATACATAGTTCTACTGGAAAAAAATGATCTTAATAATGGTCAAAAAGCAAACGAAACACTATTTACTGACACGATTTACAAAGAAACAGAGCACAAAAGATGATACCCAATAATTCTATCATACCAGCCCATGGAGCACTTTCATTCTACCTGCTGTGGCAGCTCTGATTCTCTCTTGAAAACCAAACAGTGAAAATGAAGAAGCTATAATGAAGAATGACAGGGACGATCGGTGATAGAAAATGATTACCATGGAATGAAAAATGAAATAAAATAGAACATTTTAGCATGAAATGACTGACAGAACAGCATGACACTGATGTCTTTAAAAAAAAAAAAAAAAACAACACACAAATGGTCTTGGAAAACATAGGAAAGACTATTTGTTCCCTTCCCCCCCCCTCCAGTATAAGAACAAAACCAGAAGGATGTGGGTGATGAAAGCTTAGATGGGTTCAAAATGTTTTTCCAACAAACACTTAAGTGTAACCCATCCAGAACTAACATAAAAATAAAAAACATAAAACCTGCTATCCACAGTCTCTAGAGATCAGGAACATATTTGGAAAGAATCAGTGTATCCTATCCCCACTCTTATATTTTTCACTTGGAAATCATTATTAACACCTGCCTGAGAAACATCAGTGGGCTAGGCAATATTTAGCTTAAACAGGTAAGATTACTCTTATATTTTTACATGCATTAAAATTTAAATTATTTCTGCAGGTTTCTTTAATGTTAAGGGAGATTATTGAAAAAAAAAAATGAGAGAGAAATTCTTATACTCTTTCCAGACAAATTCTCCCTAATAACTGAATTAAAAAAAAAACAACTCTCTCAAAATCACTTGGGACAGCAAGTTTAAGATAGCCCAAGTTCAGCAAAAATTGCTTGAAGAAAACACGCTATCGGGGTATCTTTGTGTATGCAACTAGACCGCACATAGTAGAAGGCTTGGAAAACATTTCAAGAATGGATCAATACGACCTCATGAAATCAGAGTCCTGTCATGTTATACTAAAGTCCAAGTGCTCAGTCTACAATTTGCAAGAGAAATCAGGATATAGTGAAACAGATCCTCAGCAGATCAAGGAGGGAGGTAATTCTGTGGCTGTCTGACAGAAACTATTGCACCTGTTGCTGTGACAGGGCATAAACTATACTATAAAGCAGCCCTGTAGTTTCTTTGGGCTAGAGCTCTGCCCAAGATTCCAGTTAGTACATGCAAAATGCTCTTTGTGGAGAAAGGCAGGCTGCAAACAGCAATATATTTGCCAGAAGCTCAGACCAAGTCATCTGATCTTGAATATGGCTGTATTTTTCCTCTGCAGCGATCACGTGTGTTCTTAATCAAACTAATGAGAAGCAATCACTAATAGTTAGCAAAATACCATTGATATACCTCCAGGCACAATAAAGCCATATGTGAAGTAACCGAAAAAATGCTACCTTAAATAAAAATATGCCACATAAAAATAATACCTCTATGAATACACATTCTATTAAACTTGGGAAGGTAATATCAAATCATAGCTCAAATCCTAGTCTTACTTATTGGCAATACAACATTATTTTGTTGATCCGATCAATACACTCCGGTGACATTTTGTCTTACTGTCCAGTACCTCCAGTGAAGCTCAAGAAAGTGCTGTCAGGCACAAGCCTTAGAATTTTTCATAAGCTTTGTACTGAGATTGCAAAGCTTCCCAACAGAGGCTTCTCAGGTGTGCTTTGTCTGAACTTCATTTCACCTGCCTCCTGTAGCTTTGTTTCACCTGGTTTAGCTGTAGCAGCAATTTTTCTAATTGAGCAGGTGTCTACCACTAACTTGCTTTACACTTACCTTTGTATGGCATTCACCACGTTTTTTCAATCCTAGCATTATGATGTAGCACAAAGAAATACAGTCCTGGTATGATAACAGAGGCCTCGATATATACAAGGAAGTGGAGAGGAATACATGCACAGGACGACTGTAAGAGAAGCTCAGGCTTGACGCTGGAGGCCCGATAGCTAGAAAAACACTCACATCAGTGGTTAAAGAAGTGCAGAACTGGAAAAAAATTGCTTTTAGGGGTAACGAAGAGAGCAAATAATATTCAACATATGTAAAAGGAATCATATATAGTAAATCTGGATATAACATGGTGCTGCAGACCAACAAGAAAAAAGCAAGGTACAAAAGTGCCTTAGAAATGCGTAAAAAGTCATACGTATATAAAGAATGAGAAGAAATCATCAACACCATATTCCTCTCAGTGGAGGACTCCAGATACAGATGGCTCGCTCAAAGATCTCCAGTACCAACACCGTAATGAAACCACTAATCTTAGGACTCACAGGAGCAGGGCAAGGGTGCACATAATATTAGGAGAAGGGGTACAAAGTTACAAAATGCATGTATAAATTTTAAGTGCCTTAGTATTGAGACATTTTTCCTGCACAGATGGATTCTTTGTCCTTCTGTAATAGGGAGACCCACTCTAATAATGTTTACCCTGTGAAAATTTCAATTACACTGAAATGAAATTCTTGACCTCATATATACATGCATGTCTTAATTTCTGCCCATAAACAAGATTTTGACTGTAACTGCTTATATGAAGTCAATAGTTTCCAAAATCACAAAGAGAAGGAAGTATAGACATGCTTTTTGTACAGCAGTTAACAATTTTGATAAGCTGCTCACAGCAACAGTTGTAAACTGCCCTCATGACATCTCATGTTTCAGAACCATTTATGTCACAATTAGCCTCAGCAGCACCGAATTAACTCCTGCTGTATATATCTACTAAAGAGTCAACTGTTGTTTGTAAGTTTGTATCAATTTTACATTGTGACAGCTGAAGTTTAATAAAAATAAAAATATGTTTTTACTGGAATGAACTTGGAATTAGCAATTAATTCAGGAAATCTGGCACAATAAGTGAGCCTTCTGCATCATCATTAATATAAATCAGACCTGTATACTACAGCAAGAGATAGCTAATTCTATAAACATATTGAATTAAAGCTTTTAAAATATTCTGATATTTTGTTTACTTAAAGTGACTGCTGTTGGAATAAATATTAACTAGTTAGACTTCATAAGTCATATACAAAGATTTTAGCTTGTTTAGAACCAAGGAGACAACCACTGTTAAGATATTTTTAATCTTATAGTAACTATACAGGAAAGATTAGGGAGACCCAAAAAAACCCACTTGCAGTCAAGCTTTCGTTTTAATAGTTTCTCTTGCACTCCCTTCCCTGCATTCATGTTCATCCTGTATGTGCAAGATATTAATACCTATAATTCTTATGTCTTTTAAGGGAAGACGAAAAACAAACAAAATACCAAAACCCACTAAAGATTGCATTTGTTCTATGACAAAAAAAAATTATCTAGTTTAAGTGAGTTTTGCTGCTGTTACTCTGTTGGTTTTTTTGAAATACGAAAAATCCTGCTGTGAATCTTCCCAGTCTTTTCCTAAAACACAACTGTACTGTATTTCATGCCAGGCTCATAATCTCAGATTACATAATCCTTGACCCTTTGTATTCAGCAGATAAACTAAAAAAATTGCTCCCTTACAACACATCCTCGATGGATTTTTTTTTTTTAATATGATACATGCAAATGCTCAGCAACTTCTACAGTGGTTGCACTTCAAATCTGTTATTTCCTTATTTTAAATGCAGACATCTAGATCTAAAAGTACTATTTTGGACACAGATAACTATATCACATAAATCACCAAATCAGAAGCTGCTTTTTAACCATAGCCATTCACAAGCATTCATAAACTTTGCATCTTCCAGGTGGTAGTCTTTCTGCCAAAGTAATGATATTTTTAATCCTTTTGATTTACGGATTGTTCTGGTTGTCCTATCATGAACAAATTGCTAGATGAAACTTTAATAACATAACAGAACATCTTATTTAATGTATACTTCAATGTACAAGAAAAGACCTACCATACCAGGAAGCAGGAAAAGCAGAGCTGCTCCACAGGAGGGGACAGAGCCAGGATCTGCAGGCAAACCCTGGGGCATGAGCAGCGCAGGCATCACAGAAAGCTGTCACCAGTTCACCAACAGCCCTAGGCACAGAGAGAGGAGAGAGCCATTCAAGTAGCCTGGTCAGGAGCAATAGGAATTGGGGTTCCAAGGTGGGTCTGAAGTCCACCAAGAACACAGGGTCTAGAGACAAGGATAAAGATAAATCTGCCTACATTGTAGCTCCAAGAAAGGTTGAGCACCCAAGCACAAACTTAAATGGAGCTCCTGGCAGAGGGTGGAGCCCAGGTGAGGCTCACCAAGGTAATTAAGGCCTCTTAGTGACCTCAGCACCCTTACTTACTGACTCCAGGGCTAAAAACACTCTTTCACCTGTAATTAACTATATTTTTGGATTTCCTTTTTTTTGTTTGCTTTTCACAAGAATAGACAATATATCTTCTCTCTGCAAAATAATTTCTGGACTAATAGAAATTATATTTATGAATCAAAATGAAAATTTACCTTAAAATTATCAAGAAAGGGATCATACTAAATCTTTAGTGAACAACCATGTGAAATCATTACTCACACAAGTATCCCCAGTAAAGCAATATGATTAGATCTTAAAAGTATTTTAATTAAAATGTACTTTAAAAATTGCATAAATATTTCCAAGTTATACTATAAACACACTAGTCTCGTAAATCATTTATTTCCGTAGTTGTTAACTGTAGATGTTTAAGTAGTTTTTTGGGGAATCACATACCTACTCTTTTCTAAATGTCTGGAAAAGCAGAGTGTTTAAAAATAACCCAAGCTGAGAGAGACTTAGACATCTACATTTGCAAAATATTTTCCCCATTTTTGTTAAACAAGGTGCAGAAAGTTTTAGCATACTGACCTAGCCGGTGAGGACTTGATGATATGGGAGCCAGTATTATTTTTTGTCTCTACTGGCTGGACCTTGACGTGTTACTTTCTCTCTCTGTTTCCTAATCTGTAAAATGCTAGAAATGGCACTAACTCTACTGTGAAAGCCATTGACATATGCTCATAAACTTCCATACTGGATGTATGTATAGTAATTATAACCTTAAATAATAACATTCTAGACCTACTGAAAGCAGTAACAGGTGTTCCACTAACTTAAACTAAAGTCAGATTTTCACTTATAATAAACTCTTCCATTCTCAAATTCAGACAAATACCTGTTTGTGTATAGATTCATCTGGACTAGATATAGTCCAGTCTTAATATTAAATCAGTCATAATACAAGCCTAAGGAAACAAAAGAGAAATTTAACCGAAAATTATGTACAGTAGTAATTAGTTCAAAATGTCATCTATAGATGGCATCATTTTTCTTTAGTTAGTATACATACACTGAGCGACATATCTTCACATAGACTGAATAGCCAGAAGCTACTAATTTTGCATAAAGACAAGAATAATGATGCTGTTGCACAATGCTCCATGTTTCTTATTGCACTGAACAACTCTTGTTTGTCACTTGGTCTCTGTTAGTGAAACGTAAGAATTCCAGTGAAAACTTGTGAACAATTAAGAAGGAATTTTACCCCAAATTAGGGTCTTTCTCCCAAAAGCTAATATGAGCTACACTTTCTGGTTTCAAGCTGCTCTTATTAAGAAGCCATGGAGTTAGAGAAATGATTTATATGGGACTTTCAACATCAGTATATTGTTCAAAGGGATATGTAAGATTTAATTACAATTCTTATATCATTTTCTCATCTTAGAAAGAACCAAATGAGAAAGATTGCTAGGTAGGCATTAAAATTATGTGATTTTCAACATAAGTATTATTATGTTTTTCCAGGAATTCTGATTACTACAGGACATTGCATGTTCAGGGCAACATTAATGAGAATCCATAGATGAAGACTACTGTAAATATGTGCATATGTAGTGTGTTAGGGGGAAGCATGGTTTCTAAGACTATCATTTATATTATTTTTCCACTCCTTGAGTCTAGCTAAGGCTGTACATTCTTTAATTGGTGTAACAGAGGGAATGGGATCATAGACCGCTTCCTACTTCCTTTTCTGAGAGAGAAAAATGTCTGTTTTCATGCTCCTGGTAAATATGTAGACAACAGTTCTTTCTGAACACCAGGAAAAGAACTTAAGTCAGCACTGACTTTGCGATGAAGTCAGCTTTTCATTGTGAATTAATAGGAGGTGATGTTATGTATATTTGTCTTTCAGAAAGTGAGTTCTTTTCCAGATCTTTGTAACCAATCTAAATTTAACAGTTCTTTGCATATTCTTTTTATCCACAACATTACATAGAAGATTAGTGTTTCCCTGCCTTCCAGCCATATTGTTGTAATTCATAAAAGTTCAAATTAGATGTGTCTGTAATTTCAAAGGCAAGTTACATTTCAGGACAGCCTTTTCAAGTTAGCTGATACAACGAAAATATTTTTAGGTAATAAATTTGAAACCCATTTTCAGTTTTCTGTCCTGTCACTGATCAATTATATGACCATACAAGAATGATGTTATTTGCTATATCTTACTTAATCACTTGTCTGAAGTAGAAATAATACTACTTCCTCATCTCTTAGAATAAAAGGACAGTAGATAATTAACAGTGGTGAAGGTTTCAAATACCATAGCTAGGATGCAAGATCAGTCTAGATTTCTTGCTTTCAGTAAGAACTTCAGCAGGCCTGTCTATATCTTTCCATTGAACTGGAAGCAAACTAGCCACACACATGCATTACCAGACTCTTAATTACCTAAGGTATCTCACTAGATTAATTCAACTTTACTTGTACAAACATATTTCTGTCTGTATTAGAAATATTTCTGTATTTTGTGTTTCATAAGAACACAGATTCAGGGACCTCTGTATCATGTACTGCGCCTGTATGCTAGATATGTCCATTGATTTCTTTAGGACCTTCAATGTGTAGAGTGATAGGACTAATGAAAATATATTCAGAATTCACAATTCCCATACTATTATATATTTAAATAATTTTAGTCTAACTTAATTGAGATATAACACCAGTAATAAGAGCAAGGACTCTTATCTACACCATATCCTAATGGAGAATGTGGTTTGCAGACAGAACCTTAGAAGTTTCCCACTGAATTCAGTGAGTGCAAGATGAGGTTTTATATGCATGGTATCTGCACAATACAGCTATCTGCAGTGTGAACACAAATGTATGGAGAAGGAGAAATTTTGAGCACTTCATGCTATTGGTTTTTTACAGAGGATTATGTTTGGTACAAAGCTAGAGAGGGTACAGTACACAACATGGAATAATTCATATCAAATTGCAGCATGACCATGAGTAAATTCCACATAGTAGGCTCCTAGGTAAACTCTAATCTTAAGAACCTACTGCAATGCAGGAAGAAGCTAATTAAAAAGATTAGTGTTTGTCAGACTATGCCCAAATGAAGAAAATCACAGAATCACAGAATCACAGAATGGTAAGGGTTGGAAGGGACCTCTGCGGGTCATCTAGGTCAACCCTCCTGCCGAAGCAGGGTCACCTACAGCAGGCCGCAGAGGAACTTGTCCAGGCGGGTCTTGAATATCTCCAGAGAAGGAGACTCCACAACCTCCCTGGGTAGCCTGTGCCAGTG
>Ga0065711_1002715_pt1 | contig 32064 bp, 13 predicted proteins | sample Hoacrofraction12_FD_59098 | JGI IMG/M metagenome (GOLD analysis project Ga0065711, IMG submission 59098) | Hoatzin crop microbial communities from Cojedes, Venezuela - Epithelial fraction 12 v2 (version 2) | ecosystem: Host-associated > Birds > Digestive system > Esophagus > Crop | place... | reverse complement strand
CTTCCCAGCAGGGTTCTGTGTCAGCCGCTCCCAAGGCTCACCTCCGGATCGGAACCTGGGTTGCTCAACGCACCAAACTGTGTCCCCTCTCGTCCAGCCAGGACTCCACACAGAAGTTCTTTGATGCCAACATAAATATCATTGTTTACTTGGTGTGTTGAATTACATGTTGCTAGTGCATGCTCCTACATTCAGATGCCTAGAGTTATTTAAAATATATGTATCTATGAGGATTTTAGCATGGTTCATTCTCAGTATATTCGTTATCCTCTTTCCACTGCTTTAACCAGCATCCTGGCAAAAAGCAATAAATGTTTTGAACATAGCAGACTTTCACTCTACTGAAGATGCAGGGTAGTATATGCTTCATCTTCATTCATTTTAAATAGGGGTGACTTAATACTAAACAATGACGAAATCGTATCAGGAAATGGTTTTGAGTATTACATTACCTTTTCTTTTTATTTATTGTGTATTAATTGTAAGTGAATCGAATCAAGCAATTCTCATTTAAAGTGTTGGCATTAGTACCCAGGTTTGCAGAAAGCTTCCCAAATAGTCCAGAACAGAAATATGCAGACATTTACCATTTGCTATTTTGGAGTTAAAAGTGTTGTAGGAAACCAACCTTCAGAATGCTGCTATTGAAACAGAGTGAGATAGGAAGCGTTGTAATAAAATTGCCAAAGGGACTAAGTTCTCAGGGCAAATCATGCACTGTTCAGATACTAAATCTTGTTTTGCATTCCAGCAAGCAGAAAAAAAGGGAGATGTAACAAAGAAAACAGACATCATCTTAGATTAGTCCAACGTAAATGAAAGAAAGATAGAAAGCTGAAAATTGTAGAAGAGTTGATTTCACTACATGTTTATGTTAATAGGGTATATGACTTTTGAATGCTTCATAAACCTTGTTATGTTCAGTGCTATTTGAGGTAGTAAAACAGCTGGAACTCTGCCAGAAGCTTTAATTGGAATCAGCTTAGCAGGAGCTGACAAGGTTTCCTAGTGTTTAGTTTCAAACTTATTATAAAAATGCAAAATTATGTGCCATTTATTTTCTGTTCCTCCTTGGTGTACACCCATAAAGGTGAGACATAGCTGTGCTGGAAAATGGAATAATTTTTCTCACATGCCCCAGGCCACGGTTTTGAAGAGGGCAGTGTGGGTACTGTCTCTTAAAATTAGATGTTTCCTCACACATGAGGCTGCAGAGACTCACCAGAGAGCTGTCTTTTTTGGACATCTTGGTTATCGATTAGGCCAGTGTGTCAGATGGCCACAATAACACCTCTGTTAGCAATATGTGACTAGGCAATGGTATGAGAGGGCATCACCAAAGAAGCATCAGAGGAGTAATCTGATTACACTCTTCATCTAATAATAAAATAGGGGGCTGCAGATCAGGGCATCTTGCCATACAGAAGAATTACTGTTTTCTGACACCAGCCCTGTAAGATTGTCCATACTGGGGGACCTGAAAGACTAGATTTTGTCCAAGGAAAGAACTGCAGTGTTTGAGCCTTAGAAACTCATTAAAAACTTTGATCTAGATCTATCAAAAAAAGACCATTCATTCATTATCTATAGCTAAAAATTAATAGATTAAAAAAAGTCTTTCTCCCTTCAGATTGTCCGCATGATCTCTTAGAATTCTGCACTTGATAAATGTAGGTCATATGGATATGTAACAAATATAGATAAATGACTTCCACCAAGGCTGTTAAGACAGGAATGATTCCCAGGATAATGTTACATTGTCGAAAGGCCAAAAGTAGTCAAGTAAGTCATGTCTGGAGAGCATAGCTTTCAGAGATTTAATAGAAAATCTTCACCTTGGGAAACTTGTAGTTCATGGAAAGTACTCTGCTACACCCCACCCCCTGCTCATGAAGCCAGTTTCAGCAGGCTATTTACCATCACTAACAAACCTCACCACAAATACTACAGCTGCATGAAATGCAGTTCCTTCTCCACTTCAATGTTTAAATAGATAAAGTGAAAGTAAGAACAGGAAATAGCAAAAGTTGTCTTTGCTGTTTGCAGTTGGTTTGAAACATCACGACTGGGCAGTGTAAATGTACTGACTGAGATGCAGTAATTTCTCCAGTGCGAACAGAATGGTTTGATAGCCTTGCTCCCAGCCACAGGCTCAGGTTTTGCAGACTTGAATCAGAAGGCTACATCTGTAGTCTCAGACCCAGGAAGGCTTTTGAGTTCCCCAGCCTGCGGGTCTGAGGGAAAGCGAGATCATCTGACAACTTTTCACTGCCTCAGTGCCGCAGCCCAACAAATTCAATTTTGACATTACTTGTAAAAGGACACAGGCTTTGTACTGACCTTACAGTGCAGTGCTTCAGGACTTATCTGGGCTTGCTTTGACCTGAGCTTATTTTTAGCTTGTTTTAGGTATCAGCAATTGTCTACCTGTCAGGTGACTGCAGCCTAAATTTGCTCTAGTTAAGTTTTTCACTCTTGCACAGTGCAGTACATAGTGTTAATTAATGCACAGTAATAATAACTAGCAATTCTACATAGACTGAACTCTTTATGATCCTAGAATAAAAATTTACTGGAAGAAAGTAGATGCATAGGATGTTACGGAGGCTTCAGACTGTAAATCTTCACTGCTTACTAAAAGGATGCAACTCTGAGACACAGGTAAATCAGTTCTAGGGTTAGCAAAGAGAAAAGAAAAACAAGCATAATGTGGAATTCAGAACCAAGAAAGAAAGTGAGAGAAATCACCTTGTGTCAGAAAATGTAAAAAATTTAGTTCCAAGTGGACCCAAAATTGAGAACAGAGGTACCCACAGCACCGTTTTCACAATCCTCCTGTCAGAGACCGGTGTGTTAATGAAGCACTGTAGCTCCCTCACCTACTCTTCTTGAGGAAGCCAGCAGGGCACTGGAAAGTGAACAAAACCCAGAGGAAAGGTATGTATATGTGTAATACCTGCAACACTATGATTAAAGATTTTTTCCAGTAATAATTAGACAATTCAGACTATGACTTTTAGCTTAATTGCAACTGCAGTAAAAACTGTTTATTGTGTTTGATTAGGCTGTTAAGACTTTAATTAGACTAACAATACATTTTTGGCTTTGCATATAAATTGTGGCTCCTTTTTACCCAGAACAAGGTAATGTATGTTAGAGAGGGTACCACATATATGCACCTTGGTATCTCTGGAAAGGAGTACACAAGTCTGTGGGACAAGGACAATAAAGTCTGTATTTGAAAACTGGTAAGATCATATGGTTATGTATTTATCATTCCTTTAATGTTAAAACCCATTCATTGTCTATCCCATCTGCTGCTCACTCCAACCCCATATTTGTTAAGATTGTTAATTTTACATATTTAGTTGTTTCTGAGGAATCTCACCCTGTAGGAAAGTGATAAAATCTGCTTAAACAAGACCCTGCCTACCTTAATAATTTACTCTCTGAACTAGTTGTACTGTAAATGAACTTCAGTCTATGTCTAGAAGTATCAGCAAATATCAGCAAGAATGCAACTTGGTAAACTGTAGCTAATAAGAAAGTAAAGCAAGTAACAAAAAGAGATAAAGTGCTTCAATCTCCTCCAAAGTTAGAATTAAATGAGAAGAAAATTTGCCTGAGGATTCTATTATTTCCTAAAGTTCTGTTTCCAGTTTTCGGAGTGACTACTGTAGCTCCACAAAGGAAAAATAAAAAGATTTTTCCCCAACAGATGTCCAGAATGACTCTGATGGTAAAAAAACGGCTATAAGAAAGCAAGACTCACCAGCCCTCATGGTGCTTGTATGAGCTTGGTAAATAAACAGCAATTAGGAACCAGGGTTTGTTTATGCTCTATTTGTCTTGTTCGGTGCAAAGACTTTTTGCCCCACGTTGTGATAGGGCAGCTGAGAGAGTAGCTGATGTAACTGGGCCAATTGTTTTCTGTTCTACGGTGCTCTGTAGAGCACATGAAAGCAATCTACTGTTTTCAGCATCTTGCTGACAAACTTCAATTTTTTTCCGCGGCTGTAGTCTTACTTCATGTAGGAACCGCTTTCTTATCATCAGGTAGAAACAGGAAGCAACACAAGTCACATCAATAGCCAATTGCATGTCACATCACTTCATTTTCAGACTGCAAAGATAAATGTTATTTGTAAACTTCTTCTCTGCAATGCTCTAACCGCTTTACAGTGGGACAGAAATTTCCCTTCTTTAGGTTTCAGAAAGGGCAGTTACTTTAAAGGTAAGAAAGAGTTTACCTGAAGGCCTAAAATCCTCTTCCTACCGCAGAGAAGCAAAGCTGAACAGTGCTGTCTGACTGAGCAGCTGACAAGAGATTAGCAAAAGCTGAACATCTAGTGACTACCAGTAGACAGCAGGCAAAGTCAAACAACTGGAACTGAAGGAAGGGGAAGCAAGCAGAAAGGAGATTAGAGAGCAAGCTTTGCACAGAGGAGCACATCTGAAAACCTGTAAAGGTACTGCAAAACCAGACGAAATATAATTTTGAGCTCTGTATATTTCAAGTTCATATTTTCTTATTCTTTTTAAAGAGTGGTGAATGTGTTGTCTCACAAACGGAGTTTGTTACCTGGTGTGCAACACCCAATACGCACACAGAGCTGAGATACCAGTTTATTTCATGTCTGCGCAGAGATGGGTGCTAGGTGGTAACTCCACAACACTAGCACACCTGATTACAATTAGATCACATATTTATACAGTTAAAAATGTTAGTTAGGCATACCCTCCTAGCTATGATTGGTTAGTTCACTTCCTGCTTTGGTTTAAAAATACAGTGCTCCTAAAATTTACTACGCATGCTCAGTAGACATGTGTCTCTGCTTGGGCTGGGGTCTCCAACTCAAGGGGTGTGATTTTTAGTATTATAAGGAGAATAATTTTTTTAAGGGGACTCTTTCTCATTCTTTTGCTGTTAATTCCAACTTGTTCAAAAACATCTTAATTAGCTTACATATTTCTCCAAGATATGATGTGCTCCCAGGGATGGTAGTTCCTGATCAGATGCTCCTGTATCAACCACTTTTGTCAACATATTGGTCTCCTGTTAACCCTATGCATTCTTGTATAATGCTGAGTTCAATTGTCTACAAATGCACCACGGATGTGTACTCCAAAATATCTCCTCTTCCTTGCTGTTTTCACAGAACCAAGTGCACTAACTGAAGCATATTTGAGTGATGGCAAATCATCAGCAGATGCTGTAATATCCAGCTATGAAACCACTTCTTAGGGAAGAAAAAGGTTTTTGAAAATTGAAGAAATGCAATTCGTTAAATTGCATTGATATTTGAGTGTTATATCTTAACTTGCTTCATTGAAATAGTTATGAATGGACTATATATGCATCTATTGTACACAGCAGAACATTCACTCACTAAGAATCTTATTTTTTCCTCTGTGCAGACAGTATACATACACAGCTTGATCTGATATGTCCACCATACAATGCAGTTGAATCAAGTTGTTCATATAATGATCAAGATTATTTTGTGAACATGCTCTTTGCTGGTCTGTTGCAGCCCCTTCGGAGGCTAGAAACAGAAGCACTCAGAAGCTGAGTTTAGGAAGAAAAATAATTGGACAAAGTGGGAAATACTAGGCAACCTTTTATTTTGGGAAGATTGTACAATAGATAATACAAGGATGCCTGATAAATGTTGTATGTAAATTAAATATAATTTCTTAAGAATATAAAAACTGGTGTGTGTTCAGTGAGCAGGGAACAGAGAGACAGGAAGAAAAGCAGTGCTTGATCAAGATTATTGAGATTAGATTTTCCTGAAGACAAATGCAGATGTTTGCTGCAGGCAATATTGCTTAGCGTCAACACTCCAATGTTTACAGATACATATTACAGCTGTAATAGACATTTTTATGTCTACGCCACTAAAAGTGGTGCTGAGACACTCTCATTGTATTTACTTTGATACTATTGATCATACATGGCTCTGTTGAGGCCACAGTACCAGGACCATGATTTTGACACATTTTTGACTCCAGCCAAAGCTTTTTTGCTTGCTCAGGCTCTTAAATCCTGGAAAGAAGTCTGGATAACCTGGATAACCAGACTGTAGAAACTGTGCTAGGCTACAGTGTCTCGTACAAGGGAGTCCTTTGTTACTCATTGGGGTTATGAACACAGTGGACTATCTTCTTACAACCTTCCGTTAACAACTTTGTATGTGCTATGTACGTGAAAAGCTAACTCATCCTTGCTTCTTAAGTCAATCTCATCATGCCTAAACTGACTTTTTTTCATCTAAATCTATGTTTTTTGTAATGTTTCAAAAGGCTGTAAATATTCAAGTAAGAGATATCTTTCAGAAATACTAAACCTTGACAAATCTGTAAAGTAGAAAATGTAAGAGCATTTGGTCTTCCTAGCGCGCCCTGCAAAGTGCTACCCTGGAAACTGCACTTTGGCTTCTGAGAAATATCATAGTGAATTTTTCCTTTTGCCAAGGTTTTTCTCACCAAATCTTACTTTCTGTAAGGGGAGGTGACAGTTAGCTTAGTATTACTTATTTCTAATCTAAATTACTCTAAAATATTGTGACTATATGAATAGTTATACATACAAATAAGAAAGTAGCTGTATGGGTGGCCAAGTGTGTGACAAATCTGACTGCTACCAGCATGGACTGGATATATATTTTTGAAGCTATGTAGATATGTCACACTAAAATATTCAGAAACATAGAAGGTATATTTTACCACAGGGATTATTTTGCTTAAAAAGCACATTTAAAACAACTCAGGGTGTACTTCAAAGGGATTTCTATATTTAAAATGAGTTTGTTTTCTCAGGGTAAGGTAATTTGCAGACTGATGAAGTTTATGACGTGCAAGTCACAGAAATAGGTTTCATTGTGTGCTTTCAAATATGAATTAGTTCTGTACAACATTTATTAACCAGACAATCTAGTTGCTTGTTCATCACTTCTGGCAGGATGAGGCAGGAAACTGCTGCCAGCTGTTGATGTTCTGCCTTTCTTTTGAAACTCTCTGTGTGGAGGGAACAGCAAGAAGCCAGACCTCCTTACAGTAGGAGTTTTGGGGACTGAAAAGTGGTCCCTGGTCCTAAATTCTGTGATAAGTCAGGAAATGAAGTTGTCTGAGTGAACATATTATTGCAGGCTGGTTAAATAAAGAAATGTATGTTCCTGAGGTAAAGCCAAAACCAGAGAATTCTATTTATGTGTTTTACAGATTAATTTTGTGACAACATTGTTGCACCATGGCATGCACATCTGTAACATTAAATAAATGTTTGAGGAGTTAGTATAAGCTATATGAGCAAAAACAAGTCCTGTCCCCTGTGTGTCCATCCCTCACTCCCTTTATCTACGATGAAAAGGTTTTGGTCACTGCTGTAATATACACTAAACCTGAGATAATATCCCTGAATTGTCACAAGCTGCGAATAGGTAGGATGGGTAACTCATTGCCCTTCTTTTAGAGAAGGAATCATTAGTGCTAAATAGAGAATTAGTTAGCCTCTCTTTCAGAAGAGTGAGGGAACTAGAGCGGGCAGGACACCTCTGTGTTAAAAGAAGCAGATGTGAACTGTCAGTACTGGTTCCTTTTAATCAAGTAGAGACAAGGTCCTCGTAGACAGGAACAAGTCTAAGGCATAGGTTTTTCAGGGAAGAAATATTATTTCCATTTCCTTGTCTGGACATATAAAGAAATGAAACCAGAAAACAAAGATGAATTTGTGTATCAGCAAGGTTTCCCTATATTATAAGGGAACAGCGAAAGAGGATTCAAAACCCAGTCTTTCTTTCTCTCTCTTACCACAGGGGTGATGAGACTCTTTTTGTCTCCCTTGTCCAGTGCAGCTGGGACTTGATGTCTCTTTGCATCCTGGATGGCAGAAGTGGAAATCCAAGTCGCTCAAACCTGTGTCATCTTTCACAGACCCTAGGCACTGTTCTCTTCATTACAGTGAGACCACTGTTCATGAATGCATTTCCTTAAGCAAATGCTGTTACACTGTAGTTGGTTTTTTTTGTAATTTTCTTTGATTGGCCACAAGACTGTAAAAATAATTCATATTGTAACTGAACAGAAATATTTTACAATGCTGTTTATTTATCAGTAGTATAAATAGGTAACCTTAGTACAGTTGTCGAATACTAGATTTTCAAAACAGTGTTGTGTATTATTCCTTTAGACTGCCTAGAAAATCCCAGCCTGGGTTGTTAGCAGCATATAAGGAATGTCAAGAATACAGATATGTCAAGAGTTTTACATAATTATATTTAGGATTTATAAGCATTTAGCTTAATCCTGGGAATTTTGAATATTAACTTGGTTTAAGTGCTGCACAGACTTTGCCAGGCATAAACTGCATTTGGAAAGTCAAGGTGTTTTTTGCTATGATCATTTTGCATAAACTTCTCTTCCATACATCTTCCATAAACTTGAGACAACCCTTTCCCGAAATCATCTTGCCTCTTCACAAGGTTATTGTTATAGCCTTCTGCTGGGGCAGAGTAATCTACTTTTTCTCACCAAATCTCTTTATTTTAACAGACACAGCAGTGTTCAATTTTCTCCACACTAAGGACCCTTGTTAATCAAACACTTTTTAAAGCACTTCGCATATTCTTTGATAAAGACTGAAAGGATCAGCAAATCTCTGGGAGAAGTCAGCAGGCATAACCAGTATGCCTACTTTCAGGTTTCTATTGAGACTTTTCCTCTTCATTCCTGCACATTGATTTTGCAAACATACATGTGTGTGCTAAGTTTTTTTGATCACCTTTTGTCAAGGGGAGCACAAAGGTATAAAACTACTGGGAAATTTAGCCAAGGAAAAAAAGTTTTTTTGGACGATACCCATGAGTTGAACTCAGAATGCTTTTGACATTTAGATTCACTGATCTTCCAAGAAATTAGAGTCAGGAAGCCCAGAATGGTCTACTGCGGAGGCACCAAATTACAAATCTACAGCTGTGGGTAGTTGACACCCTGGGACTCCCCAGCCTGTCAGAGGGGTAAGGTCTGGGTGTCAGGGATCTCCCAGGGTCTGTGGCAGTTTTGCTGATCAGTGGCTCCCAATCTGCATGCCATGCAGGTGACATAAAACGCAGTTTAAACCTGGGGTATCCTTGTATTGGCTCTGACCCAGAGGCTAAAGGCTTTGTAGCACCTTTCTCACACAAAGCCAGAAACCTCTTATGTTTTATTAGGACGGACTTTCTAGCTCCAGGCAATGCTCTCGTCTGCTGCAGAGTAGTAGGTAGTTGACTCTGGCAACTGCTACAAGAAACTCATGCTTTTGGTAACTACTACAAGAAACTCGTGCTCTGTATGAATGAAAAAAGTCAAATACCCTGGCACAATTTCCTCTGCTATAACCCAGAAATCTTATTACCTACTTACTCACTTCTATCAGTGCTTTGTGATCCTTGGATGAAAGGCCCTGCATATTGTAACATTAACTTTCTTCCATGCAGTATGTCAAGACCTGAGTTCAGGCCTGCAGTATGCTTCCTTAAACACTGTCAATTGCACAGTGTCTGGCACTGCTGAATTAATTTAGAATATCTGTCTTTAAAACCAATGCCTCTGCACATTCATAAAAAAAAAATAGGCAGGAAAAAGGCTTAGCAACAGAAGTGACAAGTACTTTTGGAAGTAGTCCTAATCGAATTTTAGCTTTTGAATTTTATGACTGAAAAACTTTATGTAAGAAAAAAATCCTGAGGAAACATATGGGTGATTATTACACTGGCTCTTTTCATTCTCACATGTGTGTTTAAGGAAAGTGTCATTTTTTGCATGTTGCTTGTTGAACATCTAGAATAGCAAGCCATCTGCAAAGGGAAGAAGTCTAACAAAATTATTGTTGTCCCAAAAATCAGTGTTCTTTTACCTGGAGTGCGAAACACCAATACACACATGGAGCAGAGATAGTTTATTGCATATTTGCACAGATATGCGTGTCTGTCTCAAAACCGCACACCCAGCTTCCAAATTAAGTTATTTATACACAAATCATTAGCATATTCAAATTCCTAATACACATGCATTGTTATTCTATTAAATGGTTGGTTAAGGTCTCCTCACCCAGCATGAAAATTAGTATGCATGCTTAGTTGTTCTTCTTCAACTTCATCATTTAAGTCTGGGGTCTAATTGGGGTAGATGGTCTGTGAGTAGGTGGTCATGATGTCCCATTGCCAGAATTACCTTTCCCCTAGATATCTGTTTCTTTTGGCAAGTCTAAGCATTTCTTCATGTTTTACTAGCTGGGCTACTAATAACATCAGTTAAACTTCTGCTCTTGACAGCCACCTCCTGCTTATCAGTCAAAAGCACATTTTTTTAGACAACTTTAACTTCTTGTCCAGATTTAAAACAGCAAGGTAGGTCTATACAATAGACACCTCTAGCAGCAGTGTCTCAGAACAACTTGGTTTGGATTACTACCAGCATGTTCTCTGAAGAAGTTTTTTCTTTTAGTAAGTTTATCCTGGAGCTCTTTTCTCACCCAGTGTCCTCCCAGTTCAGCTTCACAACCCCATTTTGCAGGGCTCGTTCAAAATTTCACTTTATAATAATTTTAAATCAATAAAGGTTACCGGTTCAGTCATAAAATCATAGCCATTCAGAGTTTCACTATTGTCAGTATATTTCATCCTCACAATAGTCTTGTGAAACAGATAAATAATCTGGCTCTTTCTTACAGAGGTGAAAGAGCACACACACAATACGCACCAACCATGTTGCAGGACTCCTAAGTCAGCAATGATTTCATTGTACCTCCATAAGAAACACTACATAGAGCTATTTGGTGGGTCCCAGCACAGGTACTTTGAGTCACAGAACTAGAAATTTGTTCTGTTTCCCATTGTAGGGTTATCTGGTGTCAAGGCAGGGTCCAAGATTCTTTATGCTTTTGTTCCTGAATTTAATTGGAGCGGTCTTAATTCTAACCTATGAGGTAGAAACACTTTGAGAAGTGAAAAAGAAAGACCTAACTCCTCAAAGGTATATAAGACACTTAACTCCAACTGAAATATTTAAGTGGAAGTACCCACAAACCTGTGAGGGTCAGGGTCGTTCTGATTTAATGATGGTGCTAAATGCTAAGCAGGGAACCGGTTCCACCACCCACGCCTGAAGTGAAGGGCACCTGATCATCCTCATGAGACTTTTCTTCCAAGCTGTTTTGGCAGAGGGATCTATAGATGAAAGGGTTTACATGCTTTTGAAACTCTCCGATCTGACTGAAATCATTCCTGCTGCAACTGAAAGCATCTCCAGAAATGTCTCATACTTTGGCAACCTGTAAGGCTGGTACATTTTTTCTAATATCAGACTAGGGCTGGCCTGGTAACACTTGTATGGAGAAAACTGTTTGATTTGAGGATTTCTGCAAATAGATGCAGAGCAGTCATTTGGAACAGCAAAAAACCTGCACAAACAATTTTGCTGGCTCCACCCTCAGAAAGTGCTTTTATGGAATAGCAGCCCAGCAAAGAATAGAACCAAAAATCCAAAAAACCCAAAACATACTATCTTCGATTTTTTTGTTAATTTCAAACACTTTTTTTTTCTGAAGTCTTTTTTTCCCTCTGAAGCCATTCTGCACATTTCTCTCATTGCAGTAAAGCAAGACAAAAGAAACATTACTAAAACAGAATGACAAAACATTTCCTCCTATAAAAAATATTTCATACTTCTTACTATAGTAATTTATCCACATGACTTGAATTTGGCAAGACTGCCAGATGAACGACCTTTTTCAGTACTTCAGTTTATGTTTTCATCTTCAAGAATTGGAGGTGGCTTATGAGCCAGCAAATGTAAAATACAAGAACACATCTTAAAGCAAATGCATTTGTTTTACTGAGTAAACAGAAAACTGCAGTTGCTTATATGGCAGAAGCCCGAAACTATAAAAGTGTGATAAAGTCAAACCTGAAATTTCCGGTTTTACGTCATATTTTTGTCTTGTCAGAGGAAAACCTAATATGTACCATCTTTGGTAGCAGGCATCTAAAAGAAAAGTAAACAAAAGGTAAAATAAATTAGTTTTTTTATTTATTTCTTTATTTTTTTGCCATTGTGAAGACTTTCATTACCAATGTTATTTTATTGAGGCAAAAATTTTTTCAGTACAGCTGGAGAAAAGTGCCCCTCATGCATGTTATTGAAGCACAGTTCATTGCATTCAAAGCCTGAGCACAGGAAAATAAGTAGAATATAACAGGCCTTCTTCTACAAAAGCTATGTTCACAGGTATTTTATAAGGGGTGAAGGGAAACAAGAAGTGGATCTACTGACTTTTAGATCTTACTATTTCTGGACTGCTTATTTTTCTCAAAAACATGTCTACTTCTTGGAGAAATCTCTGATATAGAGTGAGAACATGTTAAAAGTACTACACAGAAAGGGAAGATTTGGGTGAAAGTCAAGTCTTCGGTGAAATTCTAGACTTGGTTTACCACCATGACTATGTGCCTCACTTTAAGCAAGGTGAAATGACCCTAGAGATACACACTTATATAGCTTTCTGAATGGGATCATCTATATCCCAGCCAAATCTGTACAATAGATACCTTTCATGACAAGTTTTCTGTTACAAGATGTGCAAGAGGTATTTGGAATAATGTGATTAAGAGTGTTTATATGCCATAAGACAGACTATATGTATTGAAAAATGCATTGTCTGTGAATATTTTTAAAAAGCGGAAAATATATCCTCTCCCCCTAAATATTGTGTATAGAAATGGTAAGAATGAAGCACATTTAACCTTTCCTGATGGCTCCAGCCTTGGTGTCTCTCTCTTCTCAGTCCCTCATATTTTAGCCAAAGTATTAAACAATTTCTGTCTTTGTTTTCTATAAATGTAAGATGACATTTGTTGGTGTGAAAGCCAGCACTTACATTTTGTCTTGTGCTACTTTCAGCAGCAATTTGGGATGATTGGCATACATCCAGGGGAACATATCTTTTTGTCACTAATTATGATTTTCTTGCTAGGAATTCTATTGCAGAATCATAAATGATAGGATCATTTTAGCATAGTATATGGGGTATTTGTTTAATTTTTTAAGCTAAACTGTGATTATATTCCACATAAATATAACATATTGGCCCATAGAGGGCCTTGAAAAATGTAATTCTAATTTATATAATTCTGCATAGAAGGCTAGTCAATTTGTCAGAAAAGACAGTAAGGCCAGCAGAAATCGAGACAATAAACAAACAGAACAGCAAAGCCATGCTGCAGAGTTTCTGAGTCGCTTTTCCAAGTTATGTGAGAGAAAGAAAGCTGAATGGTTAGAAAAATGCATAAACAAAAAAAGAAGGAATATTTGGTGCAAATCATTATGTTATTAAATAAAGCAGTGTTCAGTAAAGAAGCCACAAGCATTTGAAGGAGTTTCAAGCTTTCAGGTGGTTGTAACAACATTGCCTGGGGTTGATGGAGAGGAATTGGTTTGGGCTCTGTGTTGTAGCGTGAAGCAGGCATCACGCTTCCTTTGACAAAGAATATTTCACTGTTGCTTAAGCAGTAAGTCTTTCCAGGGAGAGGCAAAGCTCCCGTCCTTTTTGTTAATGCCAGCAGTTCTTGGGAAGAGTGGCTTTCATATGCTGCCAACCTCAGTGTGGGCACTCATCTTCCACTTACCTAAGAGTTTCCATCTCTTTCAAATGTGTAAGATATTTTTAAGATGATGGTAGGAATAGTGTTGCAGAAATGCCCAGTGCTCTGTCAGGACTGAGGTTAATTTATGTTTCAACAGCATCTCACCAAGGTGATAGTTCTGAGGAACATACAAATGAGTCCCAATCTCTCTTTCTCTTTTCTTGCTTTGTTTGATACCAATAATGACTATGGTCCTTGGGGCAGCTCTGATAGAAGACCTAAGTGAGGTGGAGCTGTAGGAAGGTGTGAAGCAACAACCGCATTCTGTTGTGTCATAAGGGAGGTAACATCTGTCCCATGACAGCTGTTTATTGCCCAGCATCACCCACTACATTAAATTATCTTTGTGAATATTTTACCAGGTTTAGAAGCGACATGACAACACAAGTGTGATGCCAGTATGGGATGCTTTTTATTTACCACAAGAATTTGTAAAAAAGAGGGGTGGAAAGAAGGTAATTCCTTAGCAGTGGTCTGAACTTATTTTGAACATGAAGAAAACTAAAAAAAAAAACTAAAGAATTAATGCAATGTTTTTAATCTGTATGAAAACCCAACAGCATTTGTTATGTCGATGAAATTCCTGATGCAATCCAAATTAAGCATAGGGTTTTTTTTAATCTGTCCGTTGATACGACAAACGGTTCTAAATATATACATGTGATCACATACATTAAAAAACTCTTTCCCTGTTTTTCTTCCTACTAGACTAACATGAGATTAAAAATCTGAAATTTCTTACCCAAAAGAGTCTTTACTGTGCTGGAAAGTAACATGTAAACGTAGCGGACATGTTATAGAGCATCTTACATTTTACTTATTTGCATACAATAGTAGCTACAGTAGTAGCTGTACTGCTAGAGTAGCAGTAGCAAACTGCCACAGTGGAAAATTAATTCCTTGATATGATCTTGCTTTAAAGTTCAGGCAGTCCTTAAATTTATTCCCCATATAGCCTAGTCATCCCACATTACTTCATACTAAGGGATGTGGTTAGCTTTCCAGAGCAGTTTATAGATGGACTTCTAAGTGCAAAGGATTTGATGCTGAAACTGTGTGTTTGTCATTCCTGGTAAAGTGGATGATCCAAGATTTCAGCCTAAAGGTGATACTGCAACAGAGGACTGTACAAATAATAAATGATAATAATTCATCAGAACAGTCTGAGCATGAAAAGGAGCACTACACAGCTCCCCCAGGTGCCTCTTTCTGACATGAAGAGTTCACCTTGAGAATGAATTGGCAATTCATTCTCCATGCCCGTGCAATTTCCAGTCTCCCTGAGATGTTCTATTAGCAGGAATTGTGTTTGTAATTTGTAGACATGTCAATCACCTAATTTCATATAGACTGCTGAACAATTATTAGAATGCGATAGTTTGGGTTACTACTGACCCAGGCTGAATTTCAGCTGATAATTTACATCTGAAATACTCCATGTGGTATTACAAAGTCCCCAAGCCTGCAGTTTCCAGCTGCTTATTTAATTCAGGTATGCTGATTAGTTTTTACACATATTTGCACAGTCTACACAACTTGGTTTGCGGATCTGAATAGATAAATGCTATACATTTGGCATTACACGTGGAAAGCATACGTTGCTAAATTAATTTGTGTGGGCCTAGGACATGAATCAAAAATGTTGGTGATGTCAGAGCATTCAATTGCTTTGATGTTTTTATTGTTCTTTTTTTTCAGAGTGGGGGTTTTGACTCTCAATCTTTGGTAGTATTTCCGTGGATACTTTTGCCCTCAGTTTTGCTGTACTTCGCAGCCTGACTCTCTGCCCAGTCACACAAGACTTGATGCTTGAGCTTGTGCCTGGGAGCCGTGGTGAGTCCTGGGAGAGCGCTCTGCCAGCAACATGGCACTCGTGTGAATTCACCCTTCCTGAGGCCCAGACTGCTGGCCCAGAGACTGGGAGTTGATTTCCAGCAATCATCCCCTGAATCACAGTGAAGGTTGTCCCTGGACATGACAAAAGTAATAAGGTTCAGAGGTTCAGTTTCGCTTGAGAAGATGCTATACAGTTTAGATAATTAACTTAATTGCTTGTTCAGAGTTTTAATCCTGGGAGAACTGCTAAAGTATTTGAGCACCTGGGAGTGTGGTGAGTGCTACTGACTTCTCTAATGCATTTACAATCAATGCTTTTTCTGGACTTAACAACTTAAACTAAAAACTTGCATAATATCAAATTTTACCAGAAGTCCTCATTCCTAGCTAGAAAAACCACAAGGGAGCAGCCTTTCTTAAGGTTTCTCAGTCTTTTTGGTTACCAGCCATAAAGTATAAAGAAGCACAAACAAATGAAACTAGGGTAAAAATTTCCATACACAACAGATATTTCAACACTTGACAATGGAAAGTTCACTGTGTTTTATTATTACAGCCAGTGCTCATTCTTCTGTGAGATGAAGCGTGTTTGGCCCAGTTCTACAAGAGCTAATCAGTATACTGGGAAGTAACTAGCAAAGTAAATGCTTTGCTGCGTTATTCTGTGGGCTCAGAGGGTGCTAGAGTGCTCTTAACAGAAGTGAGCCCCACAAGTACTTAGGAGTTCCTTGCCTCCATCAAACCATGAGAGTCCAGATAGCCAGGTCTATTTCATAAGTGTAATTCTGTTTTTGGGAACTGCAATGGCCTCTGCACTTCACTAACTTGCAGGACTGAGATATAAACTTCCTCCTTCCCAAACTCTTTGACTGTTTAGAAGCTTTGCAAGTGTTGAAAAGACAAGCTCTATCAGAAGTCTTGTCCAAGCAGCCTGAACCAAATCTGAACAACACAGACAGTCGAAGTCAGCAAACTACTGGAAAGAAAGATCCCGTTCTCATGCAAATGTCTTCAGAATGAAAGAACAAGAGAAGTGAAATAAACAGAACATATGATATATTACAGTGGTTTCTAAAAGGAACACTTTTCAAACTTTTCTCAAGCTGTCAGCCGCTGTTTAAGTTTGTTCAGAAGTCGTGAGGCAAAATGAAATCCTTTCATATATGATTATTTTTTAGGGTCTTCTTTTTTCCCAGGTATTATCTAGTGAGACACAAGATAATGCTCTGTATCCAGGAAGAAGCAGTACAAAAAGATCAAACACTCCACATCATCTTCAAATACTTTGATGCTACCATGAGCAAGAAGAATTGAGGAAAAGAAGCAAAAGGACACTTTAAAATAGAATCTAGGAAAGAAAGAGATTATATACTGAGCTGCTATAAATTGCTACTGGTGAAGCTGAGAAATCCCAAAACACTAGACATGTAGCAATTCGGTAATGCAAGTAGAGATTTAAATTTCAGCGAACCATTCTACCTCTCCCCACGCTTAGTCCCTGCTGTTCACCTATTAGTCTCAGGAGAAAGAGAAATGTGCAGGTGGCCTACATATAAATATCCATGATTATATAAGTATCATCTATCTAAGTGGAATGCAGTCATGGAAGTACTGAGGGGCAAGCGTCATCTGCTTCATAAAGAAAAAAAAAATCTAAAAGCCACAACTCCCAGTTAAGGTATGACACAACCTCACGTGACCTTTTCTTTGTTTATGTTCTGTGTCATGAATTTAGAGTGCCACTTTTCAAATAAACCTGCCTAATAATTTCCTTAATATTTCATCAAAATTGTAAATGCTCGTTAATAATTTCCTTAATATTTCATCAAAATTGTAAATGCTCGTTTCTGTCAGGCTGAGCACTTTCTCTGGGGTAAAGCTCCACTACTGTGCCTTCTACCCTGCAACATCTGATTACTCTCATCTCTATGTACTTTTGTTTGAGCACCTCAGGAGTCCCAAGCGTAAAGAGGTAGGTATGAATAAAATAAAGCAAACAGTGAAGACTTCATACCACTTTCCAGTTAGGTTTAGTTAAGAAATTGAAGAAGCTTTTAGATTTTGTTAAAATTACTCAACCAGTTGGAACATTAAAAAAATTAAATACATTGGGCAAGTACCTCAATTTTTGCATGTTTATTGTGACATATCCCTGGCCTTAAGAGACAGTTGTAGTGAGTCCGTGATGATTTCAGCAAGGAATGGCAGGAGACAAACTGTATCGAACCTCATCCTCAGTCACACGTAGGAAGTGTAAGATCTGCATGTAAATGAACGCTGTTTCATATGCTGTCTTAATATACTGTAATACTCTCAGGGCATTATTCCATGGATATTCTGACTTTTAATAACACAGACATTTTGATAGCTGTCTGTTACTTCTTCCAAATGAGGTAATACCATACAAAAGCAGTGTGTTTTAGACAGAAGCCATGGAATTTGGGTCCCCTTATTCTATTAGTTTTTGTGCCAAATTCAGTACAGTGTTTCTTCAAGATATTTTACGAATTGACCAAAAGATACTGTGGAACAAGTCTGAAAATGCCCAGAAAAGAGTAAAGTACAGGGCCAGTTTCATGCAATGTTTAGTTTCCCATGCAATGGTGATCAGCTAGAAGGCAGAATGTATCAAATAAGCACAGTGAATCTTTTCACATTTTTTTAAAGGCAATTCTTTCTTTCTTTCCTTGCACTTAAGGTCTTAAGGAAGCTTGATCCACTAAGATCTTCATATGTCAATCTGGTTTTCTTCTATTACATGACTGATTCATAAGAAAAGGGGAAAGGTCAGGTCGTCGATAGTATGTCTCAGTCCATAGCTTACTACCACAGTTGCAGCAGGGAAGGAGGACATTAATGGCATTAACTAATGGCAGGAAAGAAAGATCCTGCACGGGTCCTGGTACTAGAAAGAGTCCATGATCTAAACTGCTTAATATTTGATTGTGGCTCTGCCATTGGCCTGTTAGTAACCTTCTGTATACAATGCTTTTTTCTCCTTAGATTCAAATCCAAAGTCATGAGGATTTCCAAAATGATACATAAATGGCAAGGATAATAGGCCCAGATGTTGAACTTCTTCATGTGCTCATTTTTTCTTATAAAACAAATCAAGAATTTGATGATAGAAAGCTGCTGTTCCGGCTGTATATTCAGTTTTCATATTCAGTAGCCACAAACTGCAGGATGATGTTAGTGACAAACCTGTATTTTGAGAAACCTTTCAAAGACATGACAAAAATACAGCCCTCTCTTTGTAGCCTCCAGCAATACCATCTCATGCTCTGATCTCTCTAGATTTTACATGCTCTGGTAGGCAGGTTGAGTGCTTGACTGGCAAACTCCAAGGAAACCCAAACTACTGCTAATGACTTTGCTGTCTGCTGTGCAGTTACCACTGTCATTGTTCAATGCTGAGCCTGCCACCTGATATATCCCTAACACGCACTGACTTCTGGAATAAAGGCTCCAAGTCAAGACACTTAATCACCCAAGGTCTCACAAGGATGCCACGCTGGGGAAACACCAGTCTTAATGTACTTCTGATTTACATTCTTTCTGCAGCTATATTCAGAGGCAGAATGCTTTAGTTCCCGTTTGAAGCTCTTCTCTTGTGTGGTCTGCTACATCACACTTGGTTTTCTTATTTGTGCAGCATAAGTTGGGAGAAAACATTGCTCATAAATAGTCTTCAGTTTCTTCAAATGTTTGGAATTATCTTATGATTTTATGAACATTTATAAAGCATTTTGAAATGTGTGTGAAAGGTGCTACAGAATGCACTTCTAGGAGCAGTTTCAGATATACAAGGTCAGGCCACAGCAGAAGAGAGTTTAGGGATCGAGCAAATTTAATTTCAAAGGATATATCACAATTAATAGACTTTGTCAAAGGGAATCCTAGGGCAACCTGCAGATAAGTTTATGTTTTTTAGAGAAAAACTCTAAATGAAGATTTAGAAAGTTAACTCCATTTTAACTTCCAATAGCCATCGATACAAGGAGACCATGCCATCTGGTATAGAAAATTGGTATTTTCAAACAGACAAGACAATAATTACAATGATTTTCTATTCCCCAAATCTCTGATTGACAGTATCTTCAGATGACTTCCCATGTCATTTTATAACTGTAGCTATAGCTTAGTGCTGCTGCTGAACATTACAGTAAATATTGACTATTTATCTTTGAATGGCTGACAGTGTTATAATTTTGTTCAAACAGAAGCAAACGAGAATCTTTTTTACAAAGGCTTTCTAAAAAGAGATTAACATACCATATAAATACATATTATTATAAATAGTACAGCAGAGAGCTTACTGAGTCCACCATGGACTCCAGTTCCATCAATATCACTTCTCTGGAAAGGGTGCCCAAAATATCTAAGCAATGAAGTCTTACAGGCATTAGTAGTCTTCAAATAAGCAGTAAAAAATCCCTGAGGAGCAAGACGAAAACAAGTAGGAACACAAAGAAATGTAGAGCTAGAGGGAAAGCAAGAGGAACCAACAGAAGATTTGCACTGGCACTGCAAAGGCACTGTGTTTTTGGATGACATCCGCACATTAATGTTGTATGAGGAGTCCTGTTGAAACCTGAACACAGAACGAGTACATATTACTGAAGGGGGTTGTAACAGCTCCTCTTCTGCTGCTGCTAGTGTTGTTTCTCAGGGCTTCTTTTTCTAGCTGAGCTTGAAGTCTTCTCTTCTTTCTACAACTCTGCACAGCAGAGCTCACAAAAAGCTGAAGAATACTTCATTTGCAAGGTGTAAGGCAATGCTTTAAACAAGCCAAATTTAAATCTGTTTGCTTTGACTATCTTACTTCTTCCTGAGGTTTCTTCTCCAGGTTTTAATCAGCAGAAGTGTGCTGTGAATCTAAATCTCACACCAGGTGCACATTTTTGTGCTGTTAGGGACTATGCCTGCATTAGCTGACCAGCTTTGATAGAGTCTGAGCTGGGTGCCTTGGGAGCCTTGTTTCTTAAGTGGAAATGGCAGAAATTTGAGGAATGACCCGTTAGGACAGCAAGTGACCGTGTAGCAGTAAATGTAGAGTTCTGGTCCTCTCCATCTCAGAAAGTATATAGTCAAAAATAGTCTGAGAAAAGGCAACAAGGGTTATCAAAGACCAACACCTATGTGAGAAATTGCTAAATAAAAGAGAACTCTTACATTTGAAAAAGAGATGAGCAGGCATGCATATAAGAAGATTCTGGATGGTATGGAGTGGAACTGGTCGCTTGCTGCATCTGCCCTTACAGGAGATCAGGGGAGGAAGGGGTCAAAATAAGCTAACATATAGGTGAGTTCGGCAGTCTGCAATGTGTAGTTTAGTTGTGGTACTGCTTGCCAGAAGAAGTTGCAATTTGAGTTTACACGGTTCCCAGAGAAAGCTGGTGAAGGTCATGGAAAACAAACCCTTAGGGGATTTCTAAATATATAGAAGCCACGTGTGGCTCAGGAATTACTTGAGCTGCAAATAAGTTTGGAGGCTAGTGGGATAGTTCAGGGAAAAGTATATGCTAACTCTGTTCTTACAATCTTGTCAGGCACTTTGGTTCTCTCTGAAAGAGGGACACAGGGCTAAAAGGACCTCATCAGACCAGAGATGAAGCTTCTTGTGTTCTGATGTGCAGGTGGGAAGAAAAAGTCACATGTTAGGCTCTGCTGGACTGTCCAGGCTTGACAGGCTGGTTTGAACACAAGCAGTAAAAAGCAGCTATAGGGCAAAACAGCACTGAGACACTGAATGATCGATAGATATTGCATGCTACCAGAGGAAAAGGAGAACAAAGAAAATGCCTGCAGAGGAAAAACGGGCAGTTAAAAGCTGCATGAGAGTTTAAACTCCCTGGAAACAGAAGAGTTTTAAACAGCACTTCACTCTGCCTTTGCTAGCAATGGATGTCAGCAAAAGGCAGAGATTCAGAAGGTAGTCTTCTTTCTAACAATAGCTAGCTATGAAGCTCTTGATGTGTTTAATAGCTTCCACTTAACTCATGTAGAACAGACTGACTCTAAAACTGCTAGAAGTATTTGAAGATTCCTGCATTCTACAGGAACGTTAAATCGATGAAGAGGTTGGTTTGGGTTTATTTGGCTTTTTTTGTTCTTTTAAACGATATGGGAAAATACAAGTTTTAAGTATGGAATGGAGAATGAAAAGCCAGTTTTGCAATATGTAACAGTGAGAGGAGGTGCTAAGATATTATGGAAAGAATATACAAGCAATGACAAACTATATGCAATGTATCCAAAGACCTAAAGATATGAGGTCAGATAGGTTTTCATAGACAGAATGGGCCATGTTTCAGCAAAAGATAAAAATGTTGCAATGAGGCATGCATTCATTTTAAGCTGAATTTTAGCAGGCAGTAAAAAAAAGTGCTCCTAAACTCATCCAGTCAGAACTGCCAGGAGAAAAGCACAGGTGTGATTAAACAAATAAATCTTGGTGTTTGTTGTATGCACCTATTCCTATTAAATCTATGTGTAAGCTAGATACACATGCAGATAACATATCAGAAGACAACATTTGAACAATATTAGGAAAAATGAGTATGCTGTTATGTTAAAAGTATGCCCACCCAGGGGCTCAAAGGTATGAGGCTACAGACACTGAAAATCTCAATAAACTGAAAGATTTAGTAGCAGAGGGCTAAAGCACAATAGAAGTAGTAATAAAACGTTTTAGAGAATCCCTCCAAAGTGTGTACTGGTTTACACTAATACAACATAGTCAAAACTGTTGCCTATTTATTAAGAAATATTGAATGCCACTATGCTTAAATACAGAGGAAGACTTTGGCCTTTTTGAGAAAATATCTCTATTCAGTTTAAATGTATTGTAATCTCTGTAATTTAAAGATGATCAGTACTGAATGAAAGTGACCATACACAATTTATTTCTCCTACTAAAAAAAAAGTCTGAACGTGTTGTCCTGGCAAGAATGGTTCTTTTATACAGAATTTGATAAAAGTTTAATAGATCAAGAGACTAGAAATACTTATTGTCCATCTTGATGTGATAAAAATGCCCTGCCTGATCTGAGACAACTATGTGTACAGAGGGCCAGCGTTAATGTTGCATGTGGGACCTTAGAGAAAATAATGAAAACTATTATCAAGGTGAGCCTCACACCATATCATCTTCAAATCTCAGAATGCAGAATGCTTTACTGAACTACTTGTTGTTAAGTGTCTGCAAGAGATAACAATCACTGTTGACTGTATGGCAGGCATTAAACAAGAATTTCCTGCAATTCTGATAATGTTCTAACAGAATTTCATTGACCCAAATGAAAGAACATGTTGTCTTGAAAATGAATACTTTCAGAATCATATAATCTGAATAATTTCTAACTGTAAATTATATCACAATAATTTTTAGGAGCCACTGAAGTGTAGCTTTGACAGGAGAATGGATTATTCTTTTCCAAATTCATAGTGAGGGGTCATAATGCGAGATATGGGCTGTAGCTGCTACCTGAAATTGTGACAGCACGTAGCCATTTGCACACATATATAGTACTCTTAGCCCTACAAAACTAAGATTTGAATCTAGAAAAATGTGGAAACCATTACTTGTAAAGGAAAGTATTTTCTATATTATTTCTGGTCAAGAGCTGTAAGTCAGAGCAGGACTAGTCGTGTATTTCTTGCATTTGTGTTGATAAAATTAAACAGTTTTCCTTTTCAAAGTAAATCCTTTTCTTAGAATTTCAGAATCCGGTCATTTATGTTTCCATTGAGAGGAACTTTGTCATGGGATAAAGGTTTAATCCCCAATACACTGTGCATTTTAATCAGTTTAAATCTCTGCCTGAGAACAGACATTTCAGAATCAATGGATTTTAATAACCTTTGAAGGAAAATTACATTAAAGGCAAGCAGTAATACTTTTCTGGTTTCCTTCTTTGCTACTATTGGTTTTCTATTTTGCTATTAAGAATCTTAACATGAGACCCAGACCTTTTTATTCTTAAGCATTCATCTGCTCTTGATGAGTTTTCCTTGTATGAAGTTCTAATCCTCTGTTTGTGACAACATAATCATTTGCACAGCAGCTAATTGCAATATTTGTAACCACTGATTAGAACTACAGGTGGGGATATGTAGTCAGGATCTACTGAAATAAAAACAAAACAAGTCCCAGACAAGCCAAAATACATGACAGAGAACAGAACAGTTTTCACAATTGTGTTTCCAAAGAAATTCTTTTCTTAAATGTAAACAACCACAACAGCTGATGTAAGCATTCACTGCCAGTGGAGGACTTCTCTAGGCAAAGCCTTTTGGTGACTTGGTTTCTCTTATGTTTTTTTTTACAGGAATGTTATTTAGGGTAATTAGAATTGTAGGGTTTTTTTCTGGAGCCACAGGAAAAGAAACCATCTCCGAACTAATGTTGCTGTCACTCTGAGGTCTCTTCTGAATGATTAGAAACTGGAGCACAGCGCAGAATTTTGCTTTTATCAGTCAATATAGATTTCCTTAGAGAGAGTGTGAGAAAGAAGGAAATATCAGATTTTCCGGTTTCACTGGATCGCTGAAGAAGGAGTTATTAGTTTATAATCTGCTCTGCAAGGGATGCATACGGTGGCACTGTCCCAGCACAGGAAGTAGCTGTAGCTCAGCTGTATTTTCTGCCACCTTGCCCTCCATGTTGCTGCCCTTTAATCATCCTTCCATACCCAGCCAGGCAACCCTGAGTTGAATCAAGCAGAGCTGAGAGCATAGCTCATCCCTTTACCCATGTTTTTAACTTAGATATGTGGAAGCTGCTCTTCACATTGTTCCTAAAGCTGCAGTTGCAGCACTTTTTTGATGTATTTTATGCATCGTAGCCTGGAATTTTTTAATCAGAAATTGATGGGATAGCTATGAGGAAAAATGTTTCAGAGGCAGCAGATCAGTAGCTGGCAGTTTAGCCCTGAGCATGCGGGTGGACTTTCCAGTGCATCTGTGAAGCTTTTCCTCCCTGCAGTGTATTTTCTTCCTTCAGATTGCATAAAGGCTGCTATACCCAGCAGGAAAGATTAAAATAGGCAGCGACAGTATATCCCTAAGTGAAAAATAGAGTACAGGCATCAGAACAGTTAGACCTGGCTTAGAAAAAGCAAAACTATGCTTTTACTCATTCTTTGTCTCAAACCTAATTCAACCCATATTTCTTTGAGGATTGAAAATGCTTATTCAGACCTTTATTGCAAATATCAGACAGAGAGGAGTTTTAATATCAGGTTTTGTGCTCTGAAAGAGTAGAAAATTTATTATTAACTAATATATTTTTCTGGGTTATCACTTTCAACCAGCAAATAATGGTCTGTGTTAGGAATTGGTTATTAAACGGAAGCTTGAAAATATGAAGAGGTTCATAATAAACCCCACTTGAAAATGACAAAGGATTTTTTCTTCCAACTTTTATTTAACTAGCCCTTACACCTATGAAAATCGCCTTGAAGTCAATACTACTGATTATATTTTGAAACTCATTACAATGACAGTTTGAAGTGAAGTGGCAGGTTATCAGGCTTTGCTTTAAATTACATTTGTCAGCACTGTAATTTAAGATATATTTTTGACAGCGTGGTTTTGAAGCTCCATTTGCCACAACTTTTAAGATTTCAATCATTGATGGAAAATGCGTTCCATGCAATGGCATTGTGTTTTTTTGTGCTGTAAATAAACCAGTTCAGCTTCAGACCCATAAATACAGAAATATGGATATACAGTGTAAATATTTTTAATGGCAATATATATATATGTATACTAATCAATTCAGATAAGTCCACGGCCCATTTTTTTTTCACTTTCAGTGACTATTCATTGAATAACTGCAGTGATCAATTAAACGGGATTTTTAGTCTTAATTACAGAGTCTTTTGAAATTTTGTGAATTTATTTTTCCACTTATATGGACAAGAACTTTCCTCCAATAGGAGTTGTGGACTTGTCTGATGGAAGAAATGCTCTTCAAGGGAATGGAAAAAAGTGAATATTTGATATACAAAAGGAAGCAATTTGAAACTGTAATTGTGAAGCCACCGAAATGGCCTTTGCTCCACAATAAATGAAATCAGCTGTGGGTAACCAAATGCAATAGAAAAATACCCCCATCAACACAGTCAAAATTGCTGCAGATAAAGGCACGAACTAAGTGCCTTAATGTTTTTCATTCTACTTGTCAAAGAATGGTCATGAGTAATACTGAGACTACTGTTCTATCAAACCGTGGTAGTCTTCACAGTACAATAAATAACTGAAATAATTTGTTCAGGAGGATGGTAGCATATTTTTTGTTGAAAATCAGCAACGGTCTGCCAGTTTTCTATCCTGATGATTGTGAGACGCCCGCCTGTCTGCAGACACAATGATCTGCCACTGCGATGTACTTGCCAGCACATCTCTTCATGCCCTGTTGTTGCCTGGCCTAATCCTTTCTATTACTTAGGTGTTCTGGGGGGTCTCCCAGTGGGACTGGGAGTCCATGGCAATGCTCCTTTCTCCAGTTCCACTCCCCAAATCCCATTCCTTTTATCCTGTCAGACAACATTGTCTTTTAGACTCCAGCCTGTTATTGCTGTTATCCAATCATTTCTCCCTCATCAAGACCCCTTCTGAAAGAAAGTCTGTCTCTTTGTGGAGATGCCCATTCCTGCATCTTTGCAGGCTCAAAGCGATGGGGGTCTGTTATTCACACAGTGTGTCTACCTGAAAACAAAGTTGATGATGCCATATCATAGATGAGCTCCCAACAGAAACAGCTCCACCTAGAATCCTCAAAGGATATCTCCTCTGTGATCCCCTGGTGACTTGTAAAATTTACCAAGGACACACTGAGCATTTGATGGTTGGCCTAGTAGTATAGTGCTGTGTTTGTGGTCTTTATTATATTTTCAGTCCACTGAACTGTAACAGCCAGCTGCTGAAGTAAGTGCACAAAATGGTTTGTCCTTAAGCCCAGGCAGAGTACTTAGAACAGACAGAAGTGAGAGGAACTTGTGCTTGCTGCTATGAGAATGAAATTCCTGTTACTACCTTGTAAAATGCTAGTGCCATCAAAGATAAGAAGTGCAGTAATTGTTTGTCCAGCTTGGAAGAAGTGAGGGTGCCAGTTCCTGTAATCCTTCTGGCCAGTTCTCTCCCAGCAGCTCCCTGTCCATTCAGCCTCTTTCCTGAGAGAATCATAGCCTCCCTCTCCTTCAGGCTCTGCTTCTTGTGAAGAGAGAGGAGGGAAGAGACCTGCATCATGCAGGTGACCTGCTGCACACTGGAATAACAGGAGTCCATGACCACAACAAACATCTAAAACTGAGAGCAATCCATGTGCCAACATGTTCATGTCTGAAAGCTTCCAAGGCAATGTTTGAATATGATACTACAGTTGCAGTTGTCCACAGGCAATTATAATAAAAAACCAAGTTCAACATTCAAATTGCTTGCAGTGAAAAATTTGACCAGTGAAGTCCTCAAATGTAGGTGATAAATATGTAAAAGTCTATGAAAATACAGTGTAGCCTGTGACTCGTTTAAATATGTTTTCTTACCTCATTTTGACTTATGTGATTTCACCAGATAGAACAGTGACTGGTTAACTGTCTGCCACAATATCAGGGTTGATATTAGCTGGTATTTCCTATGCTCTGAAATAGTGTTGGAAGATATACTGTTTACTATCAGCCCAAATAATAGTTAGATGATTGGTTGTGTCCCTAATTTAATCAGCCTACTTGCTAAATGCTTCATATTTAATTTATTTGACTACAAGCAGAAAAGACATCAAGGCAGAGAAGAAGAAAATGGGCTAATATAAAAGCATCTAGACTAGAATTGATCAGTTGTTCAGAATGTGCTTGGAACGCTCCATCATATTAGACATTTCATTCAACTCATAAAAACTGTGCTATCACTATGATGACCTGCATTAATAGTTGCAGTTAGATGACCCACTGAGGTCCCTTCCAACCCCTAACATTCTGTGATTCTGTGATATACACAATACGAGTTTGATTGTTTTTTGTTTTAGTTTCCCTTGTGAAAAAACTTACAACTTAGGAGGCCAAAGATTAGAAAGTGTGTTTCAGATTGTTAGCATCTGCCTAGACCAGAAGGATTTTGCATCACATGTGATTTCTAAAGCCAGTTAGTTAATGCAGGATTTTTATGGCTGGGTTTCAGGCTTCAGAGTTACTCTCCCTTAACTATCTAGACGATCTACTTGTGCAGGGGAGGTCAAAGCTCTGCTCTTCTAATAGCCCCATTCTAGGCTTCCACACTAGAGTGGTGTGGGAAGAGTATGCCCTGATGTGGAAAATAATATGTACAGTTTATGACAGCTGTGGTGTGAGTATTTGAATGTACAACTTAAGAAAGGATTTTCAGCTTGAGAGGAAGCAATGCAGATTTTCTTGGCAACCACGAAAGGAATGAAGAACACAAAGGAAAATACTTTTTGAAAGTTGAGCCCATGTTAAAATGTATCATGTTATTCATTCTTCTGTACTTGAAATATTAAGTAAGAAACTAAATACCAAAATGGACAAAAAAAAGAAAAGTTTTATTTTCACGCAAAAGGACAGTGCTGTTCCTTTGTATTTTTTCCCCAGAAATCTTGCTTGCCTTGCTTGGAAATTAGCCCATTTTTCTTTATTTCTCATTTTGAGTTTTGATCAACATTCTGCATCCTTCTTGTATTTCTTCTGGAACTGCACTTGTTACAGAGTGTTTCATTTTCTACCTTACCTCAAAAAGTGGGCATACTCTTCTTTTACGTGTTTCTAATGTCATTTCAAGCATGGTTGCATTTATCTCTGCTTCTTTTCAGCAGTTTTGCAATGTGTTTTCGTTTTCTATGTTGCCTTTTAAATATGTTTGTCCAGCTGATTACGTGATAGACCTTTATTTTTCCTCTTAATTATTGTATTTTCTGTGTGTGTGTGTGTATACTTTAAGACAGTTTAGTATCTGTTCAGTTACAAACACTGGAGTGTGCCTCCATGTGCAATATTAGAAAATCTGCAAAACAGAAAGAATGAAATACAGCTAAAAAAGTAGGGATAAATGAATGTGAAATATTTATTGAGTTTCAGAATTTTGAGCCTGGAAATGAATTGCAGCTGTGTGCATGCATGGAACTTGGGGCAGATTTTCTTCTTTAGCCTAGCTCATTCTAAGTGCTAAGGGCAAGCTAGTGGAAAAGAAAGAAAATTACAAATATTTGTCGTGAAGATTGCAGCAAAGGAAGACAGAAAGAGGACAACAGCAGAGAAGGAGCCAGGAAAATGGGTGTGTACAGAATAGTATATTTTATAGCTGATACAGACATGTAAGGCCCATATTAAAAAAACAGTCACAAATTAGAAACCTGGTAGGGAACAGTGTTTGGGAAGTATTACGAAACAAAGAGACTACTCCTTTCATTTATATTTAACTGAAAAAGAAGAGGAGGAATTTCACCAAGCCAAATTTTTCATTTCTCCAGAAAATTACTATGCCTTTTTATCTGGGATTGTGATAGAAGTTGCATTTTATATTCCCTTTATATTTTGGTAGGGAGCTGACACTTCGTTATTTACATACATTATGTGGTTATGTTTCATTACACAGTATAATAACATGACACAGCTAAATGACAAAGTCCCTAGTGAACATTTTAAGCGGTACACATGCCAGGACTGCAGTAAACACACTAAATTACAAATTCATGGACTGGTGAATATGGCCATTCAGCGATATAGGAATGGTTAATTGTAATAGACAGTATATTCTACTGAAATGGCATGGGCAAGAGGACGGTGTTTTATTTGTTTATTTACTTAGGGGCTGAGGATAGAAGCCTTCAGGGAAAGAGTATACAAATTTATTTAAAGCACAAGGCAGAGGAAGTTTGTAAAGAGTTATCCAGACAGAGCGGGAAAAATCTTACAGACTTTAATGAGGTTTTCACCAGTATTTTCTACAATAACTAGAGAAAGGGCAATGGTATTCACAGGTTAATTGCAAATTAAAGGCAGTAAAGTAAAAGTGATAAGAAGACTTTCTTCAGAAAAATGAATCAAGAAAGACTTTGTTTTACATTAATTCTTTGGGATTATGTAAAGAAAGAAGACTGCAGAACTGCAACCATATGTGTTTAGACAAAAATAACTTAATCACTGTAGGTTAACTGAGAGCTAGCTCAGGACTCTAAATAACAAGTTAAGAAAAGACCATAATAACAGGAGGGTATATGCAGGAAAGGACAATATATCTGTAAGATCAGAGAAGTTATATTCTGCGTGCAGAATGGCTTACCAGAGCTGGAGTTGTCTGGATTCAAGCCTATGACAGAGAAAGTACAAACTGTGTTACAAAGAAATGGATTAAAACATCCAAACCAGTATGAAAAGAGACAGGTCAGGAAATGTTTGAATGCATAAGGGATTGTTTTAAGGAGGCACATCATTAATCATGAAGACTTCAATTACCCTGGCATAGACTAGCATAAAAATCGTGAAATGACTATGGAAAGTTATTTCTAGAGGTAAAATGGAGCTATTTCCTTTTAAATCTGCTGAGTGATCAAGAAGGCCAGACAAGTCTTTGGACATATCCCGAAGAAAATAAATATATGTGATAAATAAGACAAAACTTGGTGAAGACTTGATTCTTGTGATCGTAGAGCAACAGCATTGAATTGTAGGCACTCAAGAGAATATTCATAAAGATAGAAGTACAAAAATATTGGACTTTAAAAAAGCAGAGTATGAAGAATATGAAATATAATGAGACTCGTGTGCAGAATATTAAAAAACGTGCTAAATACATGAAGCAGAAAGGGAAGCTATTTATGAAAAAAGGAGAAAAGATAAAAATCCTCGCATTTTCACAATTTTACAACAATATCAAAAAACACCTGGGAAGATTCCCAGGTGGCATATATATAACTCCATTTCCTTGGCCCATTTACACTAGCTAGAGATGGTAACGTGTTTAAGGTAAGATTAAGGTAAGAAGAAAATCAGACAAAAGGCAGATTTAAAAGTCATATGTGTTGCACTGAGAGGATTATACTAAAAAAAAAAAAGCGATAGAAGAAATTAGAATAACTACAATGAAATATACATACCTCTAAAGCAATTTCACTAACAGAAAAAGCTTTGATTTTCATGAATATACAAAACAGTTATTTTTTTTCCACTTATGATTGCTGCTGGTTTTATACGTAATTTCACCACTAGTTAAAAAGCTCAGATGATTATAAGTTACATGTAGAAAATTTAAAGCAATGTCTTCATATAAAGTATATCAGACAGGAAAGGCTGCTATTAGTTTTTATGCCCTGTGTATCTGCTGACTAAAACAACAACAAAAATCTGGTTGGAGTGAATGAAGTGTATCTTACAGTTCACAAACAAAACAAGAACAGTAGGAGGTCTTTAAGCTATTTAAAGAATTTCATGGACTTTAAAAGCCATTCTCTATGAATCATGCTGCCTTTACAAACACTCTGAAATGATTTTTTTAGAGGCTGACAAGTTGAAAAATTCCATCATGAAACCAGTGCATTCTGTGATATTTTGTAGAAAAGCTAAGAAAATATTTCCATATGCAAATAGAATACAGCTTAGCACAGAGCTATATACAAAGAAACAGAGGGGTCACTTACTGTAGTGTAGAGCTCTATGCTATGAGAAAACTGCTGACAGTGTGGGTAAAAAGAACAAGAACTAAACATTCACTTCCTTTAAAAAGTTAGAAGTGCTTGTGGGGTAGAAACATCTCAAGTGTCCTGGGTTCGGCCAGGACAGGGTTAGTTTTCACCAGAACCCAGGAGGGAACACAGCTAGGTGGGCTGATCCAGCCTGGCCAAACAGAGCAGGGTATTCCATACCATGTGCCGCCATGCTGGGTGCCGGTGGGGGAGTGGGGCGGTGGGAAGGCGGTCGTGGCTCGGGAGCGCGTGTGGTGAGCGGTAAGAGCGGTAAGAGCGTCTCAGGTGAGTTCTGCAGTTTGTGTTGTGTTGTGTTTCTCCTTATCCGTGTCGTTGTTGTTGTTACTGTTTCCTTTGTTTGCTGTTCTGTTATACTGCCCTTATCCCCACCCACCAGTTTTTGCCTGTTTCTTTCCTTTCTCCTCCACACCCCAGTGGGGGGAGGGGCGGCAGAGCAGGTGCGTGGCCCTTTTGTTGCCGGCCACAGCCAAACTATAACACCAAGTGAACAAGATAAAGTTGGGTTTTAAAGTTTAAGGTTACACAGACACCTGAAAGTACTAGAGCCAGTTCCACTGTGTTATGGTTTGGCTGCAGCTGGCAACAAAAGCGCCATGCAGCCACCCCTCCCCCCAAACAAACCCTCAGAACAGAGCCCGCAGAACAGAGCCACTCTCTCCCGGACCGCCGCCATGCGCTCCGGAGCCGTAAGTGAGTTCCCACCGCCCAGCTCACCCCCGCACCGCAACCCAGCATGACGGCACATGGTATGGAACACCCTGCTCTGGTTGGCCAGGTGGGGTCAGCCTGCCCAGCTGTGCCGCTTCGTGGAGTCCGGTGATAATT
>Ga0065711_1030589_pt1 | contig 32065 bp, 13 predicted proteins | sample Hoacrofraction12_FD_59098 | JGI IMG/M metagenome (GOLD analysis project Ga0065711, IMG submission 59098) | Hoatzin crop microbial communities from Cojedes, Venezuela - Epithelial fraction 12 v2 (version 2) | ecosystem: Host-associated > Birds > Digestive system > Esophagus > Crop | place... | reverse complement strand
ACCCTTCAGGTATTTATAAGCATATATTAGGTCCCCTCTCAGCCTTCTCTTCTTCAGGCTGAACAAGCCCAGCTCCCTCAGCCTCTCCTCGTAGGGGAGATGTTCCAGTCCCCTCATCATCCTCGTAGTATTCATTTCATAGTAAGGCATGTCTCCATATCCAAAAGAGAAGTTGAATATGATTGAAAGTAGTGTAATAGCTGGATTGGAGTCAGGAAATTTATGTCAGTGCCAAATCAATTACAGGTTGCAGGTGTCCAGAATTCATTAAAATAAATTGCTATAAGTCAGGCATTAGCTATCTACCATTAGTGGAGAAAAGCAGAAAAGCAAATCAAAGTAAAAAAGTATTTTGTTTACAGTGAAGTGTTGAAAAATATCAGAAAATAAATGTCAGAAAGAAATTCGTACATCATTTGGCAGAGTTTTCATTCTAAATAGTAAAATCTGTTTGAAGGTCTCTTCTGAAACTACATTAAATTGTGCTTCATTTTTAGAAAGGAATTTATGCCAGATGACTTTGTTGTATGTAATGTTTATAATTTCTGTGTATGAGATTATAGATAATACGGTTAACAGACATTAAAATAACCTGAATTCTGTATTGCACAGACAGAATCTTCAGTGCAGGTAAATAAATATTGATTTATACTTGCAAGTACATAGAAAAAAAATTTATATGAACAAATATTTCAGGATCCTAAATGTTAGACACTGTATACATAAAAGTGATACTATGTAAATATGTATGAACATTTTTCCATTGCTTGTCATTAAAAATTTATAATTTCTGAAATCTTATAAAGCAGAGACTTCAAAGGTCAGAAAGATTGCTGTCCTATAAAAATCCCTACAAAACCACAGAAGTCCAATAACAAAAACAATGCACTGTGTTTTCCTAAGTCTTAGGAAAAGGATTGGACAAGCTTCTACATCCACAAAGTTCCAAGGACAAGAAATTGCAACGCACATGACACAAGTTACAGCAATGTGGTTTTCACTGTAACGGGAGACTTTCCAACCTGAAAACGCTGGTGAATGATATATCAGTTTCCAGTGCTTCAAAGCTCTGTCTGAGCATCCCATACATCAGAGCCTTGCATCTTCCTTTCTCTGAAGCTAAATTAAAACTTAAACTGTAACTAAAAAATGATAAATGAAGAGCAGATAAAATTCTAGGAAGATGGAAGACAGAAAGAAACAAAAGGCAGAACTCCAGACAAGTGTACACTCTCTGGTATAAGAACATAGTATTAAGGAGTGAATAAATCTGTTTCTGTAAGCTTGCAGCAATGAAAGTGAAGGTCTATTTGAGCAATTAGGGCAGGAAAGTCACTGCAATTTGAAATGCTCTTCAAATAGAAAGGTCTTAGATCTGTGCCCAAGACTCTATGTGGATTTATTCTCACAGAAAATTGCATTTGGTGGTAAGGTCTTGAAGACGGGACTTGTCTTACCTCAGCCACTTGTGTAAACTACGCGCTGGTTCTGTCTCCCTGTAGTGAGCAGACAGAAATAAGTATATCAGGAGACAGTTCACATCACTGGTCTTGGAAGGGTATTTGGGTTGAGTGCAGCATTCTGACCAGTTCTTCCTTCACTGCTTACTGAAAGACCAGGTGACTGGCTTAGAATAAGAACCTATCTCCTGGGCTACTAAAGCCTGGTGTGGCTCAAACTCCGTTCCTGCTGAGAAAAGGCTGTTTTGCCCAAAGTGGAGTGTGGGGCAACACAGTAGTCAGACATAGCAGTTCCCGTGCTGACAAAGTCACACCTACAGGAGTCATGGAGACCGTTAAGCTGGGGAGATTCCTGCTCAATATAGCTATTCCTCCACAGACAGTCTCCTGCAGTCTAAGCAGAGATTGAGGGGAATGCAGTCAAGAAGCTACTGTTGAACACTTGCGTAACACATGTGAAGACGCTCAAATCTTTACGATAGAGGCACATAACATCTGAACAAAAATTTGGGCAGACAGTGGATACCAGAATAATCCAATGCACTTTTTGGTTTTCATAGGCTGTTCCAATCATTGCTAATATTTAAATCAGGTAATGGAAAAAAAGTATATACATATGTAAAGTGCCTAGCATTTTTTATTAAAACAACTGTTGTGCTGTATTTTAGTCTTGATTGTATATTACTCAGGTACATATTCTGTCAATAAAAACTCTTGGTTTGTTTTACATCCTGTGATATTTGGTGAAATGGATTTTTTTTTAATTGATAATGTTTATGAATGCAAAAGGGACACCTACTAGACAGGGCATTTAGTCCAAGATAAATGAATTGCAGAAAAACTTCAAAAGAATTTGATGGAGAGGAGGGAAATATGTGTTGTGCACAGGAGCAGAGGGTGAGAGAAAAGGACACTGGAGTAAAAGGAAAATGAGATGACACTAGCTGGAACACCCCCAATGCTCACTAAAGCAGAGAAAATATTTCTATTGTTTTAGTGTGTCGTATTGAATATCAGTCTCACTAATACCACTAATAATACTTCAAAGTCTTTTATTATGCTGTTTGTGTCCCACGACAAGTAATGCATCCTGGGACAAACTGCAAGTGCCAACTTTTCTACATGGAAAGCATAAGCTTTTTATCTTGACTTCTTGAATTTAAATAATGAATTGCATTTCTTCCACAAAGAATAAAACCTGCTTGCCTCATCATCATTTGTTGTAGCAACTTGCATCCTCATCTGGGAACTGCATGTGCTTGATATGCATATTCATGATGGGTGCTAAGACAACATTAACATCAATTGTGTCATTTGCACATTTTTGGTAGCTGAATTATTATAACAAAAATAAATTTCTTGGGGAAGAATAAATGCAGTTTTATTTGTTTATTTCCTTTCACTTCAGTTTTCTACCTTTGTTTGGGTTATGAAATAGCCTTTTATGAAATTGTTGATCTCAATACAGATGTTAGTAGACAAAGTTAAAGGACTATATATAGATCACTCAGATTATTTTCCAATATTTTTTGGCTAAAAACTAATGAACCCATGAAATTACATGTAAGATGGCTGTTCAATATTTGTGAGCCTCTAATTTTACCTGAATTTAATTTTTTGCCTTCTTTGATCTTTCTCTCATGACTTTGAATAATTTGCATTCATTGAAATATAACATTTTTTCTCTCCATAGACCTCAGATAGAAATCCCCTAGAATAGTTTTAAATGCTAAAAATAATAAGCTTGGATAATATTCAGTCAGACATTTCAGTTTCTACATCATATTTTGGTCTCAACCTATGAATCTTTGAACGGGAAACTGATATTTCCTACAAAATTAAAAAGGTGCCAGCTTGCAGTGCTTTAAGTGTCTCTCATTTTGATCTTCTTTGATGACAGTTCTTTGCTCACGGTCAGTTTACTGCTAAGAATGTGACAAGAGCAGCAGCTTGTAATTTGTCAAGATTCCCTGAGACTTCTTTTAGTTGCTTCAGTGAGTTTAATGCGTATCCACAGAGTCCCTTGTGTAGAATCCTTCCCATTGATCAAAATCCTCCACTTGCTAAGTGCAAAATCCAACTTAACAGTACATGGATAATAATACTGCAGAGCAATCTACTGCAGAGCTCCGTGGAGTGTTGTTGAGAACCTGGGGCATCAATACTAATTTTTTCAATCACCCTGCTAGGAGAAAGATAGCCGCTGCAGAGAAATTTCTAAGCTTCCAGAGTGTGCATTAAAAGCATAGTAGGTGTTTCTTTTTTTCCTAGCAAGGTTTCAACAATGTACTGAAGAACATTAAGCCACAATCTAGAATAAGAAGTTCCTATCCTCAGTATTTAAGGAGAAAGGAAACTGCTTCTGAAGCCCAGAATCAAGAGCTTTAAAGCAGAGTACATTTTCCTGCACTTTGTGTTCACTGAAGAGTCACTTCTTTTGTTTGATGAGCTAGTCGTGATCAGTCTCTACATTCTTTAACCTTTTCGTTCATTTTTTTGCCTTAAATATGTGCTGTAGAAGTGTGAATGCAAACTTTGCCTTTTGCACTATTACCAGTGAAATGCTTCATTGCTTCTGTAATTAAACTGTTAATTTTGTACCACAGTGAAGTCTCAGCTAGTTCAATAGATGACAGCAATTTTGCCACCAAATATTTCCTCTTTCAGATGCTTGTAAAGCACCACTAATGATATGATTTTGATACATTCCTCTGCCTTAGGAAACTATCTGTCTGACTTTCTTTTAGCTTCCCCTTAAATGTTAAGCAGAATTTTAATGCAATTATCTCTGTCCAGAGTATCCTTTGCTTCAAATCCTTCTCCAGTCTACCCTCCAGTTGTTCTTTTACACAGGCACTTTCCAGATGGGGCTGACGGGGCAGTATGTCTGTCTGCAGCCTCCGTGCTGTAGTAAGGTCTGACCCTTCATTACGGTGATCACACGATAGTGTGGACTGGTACTTTAGGAACTATTGGGAAGCCCCAAAGAGAGAGAAATTTAATTATCAGTGTTATGTTCTCACAATGCTTAATTGCTGAAAATATTAGATACGACATTTAAAAATAATAAACTTCTCAGAGCTCATTTCTTTCAGTTTAATCAATTAAGGAAGTCTGTAAGTCTGAAACAGTTGCATGAAGAATCAGATTTGACCTGGAGCAGACATCTTTGAAATATTAGCAAACAAGCAAACGCCTCTTAAAATCACATCACAGTTGGAGATTATGGTGTGGGTTGAATAAGTACTAATCATGGTTAATGTGATTATTCCTGAGCATGATAGACGAATGACTCTTTTTTTCAACATTTGTTTTCACTGTCTTGACCTTTCTGAATATACGACCTCGGAGCAAGAGTAGAAGCTCAGTCACTTGATTAAAGATGGAACCTGGGGAAGATACTCACTGGACAAAAGACCTGAATGTAGAGAAAACTGACTTTTATTAAGTGAAAGGTGCAAAAATTCTAAGGAATTTGTATTTCAAGCAAAGTGAAAAAACTTACTTGTAGGAAAGGGCTTCAGAACTAAACTGGATAAATAAAGAGTTCGGAAATCATCACAGAAATTGGAAAAGAAGCTATGATGGACGGAAAAGGAAATATACAGAAAGGCAAACTACATTTTGCTGCACATTGAAAACCATATTATGCATAGGGAATTAAAGCAGGAAGAACAGCCTTTTGGGTCATTTGAAAGGAGGATAGAATTCAGTCTCTCAACTACAGTACTTTCGCACTTAATGTCCGTAAATTCATAGAATAAATAGAATAGAATGAATCAAAGTATAAAAAAAAGTGTTACTCTGAAAAGAAGAGCTCTCAGAGTATAGGAGATAACACCCAAAGTTATATTTTGGCTTTCCTCAGCTGACCTCACATCACTGAGAAGTTAACTATATGTATTACTAAGGAACATGCCTGGCTCTGAAGAGAAGCAGCTTGCCCAGGGGAAGAAAAGCGACTGAAGACTTGTCCTCTGAGAACAAAACCAGATGACACATCAAGGTAAACAGAAACAACTTTTTTGTGTATTTACAAAACTGATGAGCTGAAAAGGGGAATAGGACTTCCTCTCTGCAGTAACCTGGAGAGGAGCTACCAGCAATGTAGAGCTACCTATTGATAGACCATTTATGCAGTCGAGAATTTTGAGACCACACTGATGACAAGGTGAAAACATGGTGCCACAAGTTCAAGACTTCTGAATATTGGCAACAGACATCTCATGTGTTCACAAAGCAGTGTGAATGGCAATACAGTAAAAGACACATAACTCATAAAAAAAAGTGCCAAAATAATTCCCATATGTGAGTTTAATTCCAATGACTTGGAATAAGTCTTTTCTTTTTAATTCTGTGTCTCATTTCCTAAAATGATACTCCTTTCCTGAAAGCAAGTTATTTACATTTAAAAAAAAAAACAGAAAAATAAACACACGCTCACAAGTAAAAAGTAACAGACAGATAGGGGTTAAATTAAAATGGCCTAATTACAGAATTAAAAATTAAAAAATTGAGGATATGATCTGCAAATGAACAGTGTTCCCAGTTTTATTATCTGACCTATGTACAGTCAGTTTTATTACACAGTTCTCTACACTCAGGAGTCCTATTGAAAGTGTCTGAATTGGTTCGTTTCAATATTATGTTCATGCAGTGACAGTTTTTTCATTAGTATTGTAGAGCAAATTACATTCAACAGAACAGGAAACTCTTGGTAAGGAATAAATGAATTTTAATAAATAAGGTTTCATGTGCTGCTGTAGTCGTAAGTATTTCTTTTTATAGGAGTTTGTATTAGACACAAGGGATTGTCTTTGATACAAAACCTGGATTACATTTTCTGGTGTACGCTTTTATCTGAGTGTCCTATGAAAGTGCAGTTGAGCCAGAATGCAGAAGTGAAATATCAAGCAGGAATCATCTCTTAAATAAAAAAAAAGCACATGCATTTTAATTCGACAGTCTGAATCGCATGAGTCTTTTAAGCTGACATTAGAGTTTAGAAACCGCTGTGTATTAATGGAATATCAAAGAGGATGTACGAAATCCCCGCGTCGGTATTCAGTGGACAACAAAGAACTATTGTATTGGCCTTGACCCTGAAAAGAGGCACAGAATGAAAATCCCAAACAAAACACAACAACAATACTCTGTGCCTTGCATGCGAAAGTGAGGAAGTGTAGAAAAAATGATTCAAGACAAAATGAATCATCACTAAGGGGGATATAGTGATAAAAGTGTCAACTGATATATGTTTCTGAATGCCGCACTTAGCTCTTGAAGTATGAGGAATTTTAAGTCCCCACAAATACTACTTTCCATCTGAAGGATATTCAGGACAGAGTACTTTTCATGGCTAATTGCCATTAAAACCAAGAACTCATACTGAAGAACAGCATCTCTTTTTCATATAACCCAGGCAATGTAAACACGGAGGGTCTTTTACTTCCCTTGTTTTTACCTAGAAGAAAAAGTGGTAAGTATTATAATTCCATTTACAAGGTTGTCAGAGCAAAATTAGTGTATGCTGTGCTCTGAGACATGGATTGTTCAGGGCTTACTGACGCATGAAATCAGAATGAGGAGAAATGCTAGAATTAGGAGATAGGCTTAGAAAGGTTCGTCTGCAGCTACAGAGATGTTAGTCATAAAGTCTGAGCTGTTTAGCTTAAATTCCTCTGAATCCACTTAAGGTCTAAGGTAAATTACAGGTACATTAATATTATTAATATTTTTAGCTTCATTTGTTGGAATGTTTTCTTGCAATATAAGCGATTTCAGTTTCTCAGTTGTAAAAGATTCTGTATATGTCTGTGTCAAATAGCATGGTATTTTCAATACATCTGTTAGCCTCTTGCAGACACTTGGCTTTGGCACCTTGTTTTGCTTTTCTATCAGAATGTAGACTGCCTTTATTTTGTAGAGAAAATTACAGTTGTCCCTTACAGATTCTAAAAGCATATTTTTAACATCTAAATTATGTTTATTATTTAGATTCTTAAAACAACCACAGTAGGGTTTGTGCTGCAGAGAAAACACAGCGTCCTTCAAAGAAATGACCTGTTTTCTTCAGTTCAATGCCTTTAAAATCCAAAAATGCTATTCATCAGAAGGTAAAGGTGATTTTTTTTAACTTATTTTTTCTTTAGAAATATGACATGAGCATGGAGTTCAGGAAAGTACTGAGAAAAAAGTAAGTTGAAAGTATGTCCCCATCCCAGATGAAAAAAGTGCAAACGGACAATGAAAAAATCATCTATAGAACAAACACAGTTCCTAAAGCACAGCAAGTGGGAATTAGCTGTTATTGCTACAATTTCCATCTTCTTTTGAGAGCTCTTTCTGGCATCTTCTTGTGGCTTGCCATTGCTGATGCGGGCTGTCTTCTGGAGACTTTTTCTTCTATCAGTTCACAGGAGGATTCTGTTGGCTGTTTTTTGGTTAGGGACAGCCTGTGCTTTCAGTCTTCAGCTGTCTGCTGTCAAGAAGTGACCTGAGTACATCTTCAGCTGGTGCTTGAGTGCCAGCTGTGTAACTGTCATGCTGGAGTGCCCCTTACAGAAACCTGACAGCTGTTAGTGCAGCAGTGCATGCAGACTGTGAGACATCAGGGAGAGCAGACAGGAGACTGACACGGTCTTCTCATAGACCCTGAAGAAACAAAAGCCGAAGCTATGTGAAACAAGAAATAAGGGTCAGCTAGAGACTACACCAAAGGAACAGTAGATGGAAACTTTCAAGATTGGGGAGAAAGGAAAAGCACGACTTCAGGCAACAGCAGTCTTCCTAGATCTTGGCCTGTAGATCATTTACGCCTATAGAACTACTACTTCAGAACAGACAGAATAAGAGCTGCTGGGAGCAGCTGAGGAGGAGGAAAACTCAGCAGAGAAGGTACCAAAGCCAGCTGATCCTGGGCTAAACATTTGTGTAAAGAGGAAAAGGTGGGTGATCATCACTAGGGTCTTCTTTGCGTGTGTGTGGGGAATGAATTGGTTGCACTGCCTGTTTCAAAAGTCTTATATGAAGTCATATCAGTAGTACAAATTCAGTTGGTGGCTGGCTACTAGGAGGCATCCCTCATGGACTTACAGGAGACCACAACTGTTTACTGGTTGTGTAAATGGCCTGTACAATGGCAAGCACTGCACTCAGCAGTTTCACAGATGACACCAAATTGAGAGGGTGATGGATCTGCTGAAGAGCAGGGTTATTATTCAGATGGACCACAACAGGTGGACAAATAGGCTGAGACAAACCTCAGGATCTGCAGCAGAGTTCTAAATCTGTAAAGAATAGCTCTGTGCACAAATACAGATTCAGCATTACTGTAGTAAAGAAGGTCAACCACCTTCTGAACCGCATTAGTAAAAATGCAGCTGGCAGGTGGAGGGAGGCAATTCTTCCCCTCTATTTGAGCACTTCTTTTGGGATTGTACCTGGGGTACCAAGTACAAGAAGGACATTGACATTCTGGAGTGATTCCAGAAGAGAACCACAGAGATGGTCATGGGGTGGCAGCACATGACATATGGGTAGGGGTTGAGAAGTGTTTTTTGTTTCAGCTTGGAGAAAAGAAGGCTAAGGGTAAGTATTTTTATCTATCTATATCCACCTACTGGAGAGTATCAGAAAGACAGAGCTGGACTTGAAGATGCATAGAATAAGAGGCAACAGACAAAAAGTAGAATATCTGACTAAATGTAAGGAAAAAAATATACGGTGAAGGTGTCCAAATATTGGAACAAGTTGACCAGAGAGGCTGCAGAATCTCCATCCATGGAGAATTCAAGATTGGACTGGACAAAGTCCTGAGAAACCTGACACAGTTAGTCTTGTTTTGAATAGAGTGTTGGACTAGATGGTTTCTAGAAACCCTATTCTGTAACAGTCATGCTTTCCAGAAATGCTGAAATGTAACAAAACAATACAAAATAGAAGAAAGAAAAGGAAAATAAAGAAAAGATCAATGAAAAAAAGTGATGTTTTGTTTATAATAAGTCTTTACTAACTAGCTCCTCATGCATACATGTTTTCTTCAGACCGAAGACTGTGAAAGACTTCGATTTGACATTGTTAGTAAAGGAAGTAAGCATCCATTCACAGCAAAGAGGTACAAGAGATATAGAAAAGAAACTTTAAAAAATTGATGATAAAAAAAAAAAAAGAATAGAAAAGTAAAGGTGTTTCAACATTGTGTGTTGCTATATCAGGAAAATGGAAGTTGTCGATAAGTCAGAGAAATATTTGGATGTTCATTTCTGTACGTAGAGGGATAAGGATTTATAAAGACAGGCTGACATTATTTGGAGATTTGTTCCTTTTTTTTTCTAGTCTGGAACATATTTTTGCTTTTTTAGTGTCAGGAGAGTTGTCTTTTGATTTTTTACTAGACAAGAATCTTTGAGGAAAGACTATTCAGTTTTTGGATTAAGATAACTTTCCAGCCAAGCTACAGAAAATCTTTTCTGTCCTAAACTCAAAAACATGAAGAGTTACTGTTTCATGTGTGAAAGGATTTCTTTGAAACAAACCAAATATTTATTATCACTAAGTATATGTCATTTGGCCTAATAGTGAGAAATGAACTACACCAGAGGATGTTCTTGGATTTATGTAGCTGCTGCAGAAAAGAAAATTTTGAAAACAACAGGGAAGAAGATACGAAATTGCAAAGATACAATGATAAAAATATAATATTAATAAACAGTCACAAGTCTGAGATTCCTTTGAATAGTGGTAGTTATTCTTGCCAAAGTATCAGTAATGCATAGATCAGAGAATCTTGAAAGACACCATTCCAACAAAAAAAACAGAAGAGGGGAAGTGAAAGGTCTTTCTGTTCCATGATTTGAGAACATTGTAAAACTGAAATGCTGACGGAAGCTACATAAAACACTTAGCAGCTTCAGAAGGTGCATTTTCTGGTTCCTACATAATCATACTTCTATCACATCACCTTATTATATTCATACAGTACCATATCATCACGTTCCAACATTAGACTGTGTAATGAAGGGATTTTACGCATTGCGACCTCAAGTCACACATATGAAAATAACACACTTCTCTGACAGGACTTCCTGAGTTTTTATCTAGAAACTGTAAATTTTTAATCCTTTAAGAAAGTTTCAATGACTTTAGAACAGTTCATTTAATGACACTGTGGTAAAATTTAAATTATACATTTTTCAGCTTTAGGCTGATTATGTCTGCTGTGAGTATAGGCAAGGAGATAATAGCCAATGAGCATAATACAAATAGCATATTAGTGACTATGTACAGAGACGATAGGCTACGGTGGCAGGGGAAGAAAAAAACCAGAATATTATATTAGATACAGTGAAGTGCTACAGATACTGATGTTGGTGCTAATTTTACTAAATATTTATTACTAATTTGATAAAAATGGCCTATTCATTAACTCGGAAGCTATTACTTGTTAAAGTTTAAAACCAGAAACTACAGAAATATTTTTTAAAAAGATTCAGCAAGAGGAAAGCAGAAGGGCAGGGCAGGGTTGAGGAATGCTTGTTAAAAGCCTGCACAAATATCAAATGCCTCAGTTATTTCCTCCTACTTCTCTTTTTTCAAGGCTGATCCTACTAAACAGAGGTCTCGACACATTTTTAACCTTCCCGTGTGCGTTACACTTACGATTCTTTTCCCTCTGACTTCCTTTTCATTTACTTGTTGTAGGGCAGTAGCTATATACAGCCACTGAAAAGAAAATCAGAAATACTGGAATGTCAGATATGTGTGTAGAAAATCTACTTCCATGGAAGTCACTAACATCAGTGTAATCCGGTTTTCACTGATAGTAATTTGCCATGGTAAAATTGGTGTTATACACAACTAAATCGTATTAGAAACAGTTTCTTTCACAGTGGTAAACGGGTTTACAATTTACAAGCAGTGACAGATCATTCATGTTTTTTTTCATAAACATTTTAAAATTCTTGCCTCCTCTCTATCATTTATTAAGTAGAAACATTTAATTTAAATTTCTTTCAGATTAACCCCTTGCCCAAATGAGAACATGAGATTGATAGTGTCAAAGACAAGGAAAGTAACTCGTAATCAGCAATAGCGTGATACTGATTTGTGACACTAATTGCTAGATTACTTCAATAAAGGAATAACTTGGCTGTCCTTAGAGATAAATGGGCATAAAATTTTCATGAGGAAATATAATGTCTATTTTTTTCACAGGGAAGCAAATCTGAACCTTGACAACTGCAAAGACTGATGTTCTCCAGTACTTGAAAATATGCAAAAAGTGCAAACATAAGAGATATTCCTTGTTCTGACCTAGTGTCTTTTTTTGCAGTATAACATGTAGTTTCACTGCCTTATATTGCTTAGAAATATGTCATTTAGACTCCTGATTGGATAGTAAGTTTATGGTTGCTTATGTATTGAAATCTTTTCATAGAGTTAGACAGAGGCCTCAAAATCATTGATCTTGAGAGAGTCATTATTTTTTTATCATGACTGTGGATTAATTGTAGCTTGTTGTTTTCTAGCCTAATGTAATTCTTTTTTGTTATTAATCCCATTAGAAAGTCAGTTTCCAGAACACTTCTTTAACATTTTGTATAGAATTTAATTTTCTGCAAAGCATATCCAACTTTTTAAAAATATACATAAAATTATTCTTCTTCTCTGGGAACAATTAGCATATAAGTACTGACAGTCCATGGATTTTTAAGAATGACAGACTGGAGAATGTCAGAATACAATGTGAGAGAAGGTGCCAAATGCATGACAAATTCCCTTTGAATTATGAAATTTAATAATAGATTTCCTAATATAGCTACAGTCTTAACAGCAAAGATCACTTAATCTTGATGCAATAGGTGATAGTGTACTGAAAAGCCACCTTAACTAATTCAGATTTATGACAGATAAGGAAGAATATTCCCTAGGAAGGTGGCTTTCTAGAGTAAAATGAATTTTAGCAACCCATGTGTACAAGACCTTTGTAGTTTCCACACAGATCATGGATGCTGACTAGTAGATATAAGGAAATGTGGAGTGTAACTTAAAATGTAGTTTAGCCATTTACGGTGCTATAAATTAAAAGATACACTTGAAGTATATTCTCTTATTTTGGAGTCTGACAAGATTTCTCATTCCAAATAATCTTGGTTCATTTCACAAATTTCCCTCAATGCCTTGGGAATTACTTCTTTATCATTCTGTTTCTTCCTAATTTAAAAATAGACTTTGTGCCTACAGATTTCAAAAATTTTATTGCTATATAGTAACATGTCACTGAGAGACAGTGATTATTATTTATCTTGTCACTACTTCAGTGTGACTATATCAGTGATAATGCCCAGAGATTCTCATTGAGGTAAGACTCGTGCTGCACAACTTAAGCAGTGTTTTTTTCTGATAGAGAAAAATAAATAGGCATACTCTTTGCCTATATTGAAGCCAGCTATCACAGAACTATTTCCATCCTATTAAATGCAGTTAGTGTTTAAAACATGGTGCCATCATGTGGACAGCCTAGCAGGAATGGGTTTTGGCATGCACAAACTCTTAAGATGCCTAAGGACTACTTGGGGAGAGCTACTTGATGCAGGCTAAAAACAAGCCAAGGACTAACCACTGAATAGCATAGCTGATTGAATCCCTGTGGAACCCCAAGTAAACTTACAAGGCAGATTTTAATTTACTTGTGTAGGTAAATCATCTGCCCAGTTAGTGCACAGTTTATATAGGCAGGAATATGCGAGACTTGCTTTGTGTGCTGTCCTGAACACTGCTCTGCTGTGAGCACCTCTCTTGGCCATGGCCGCTTGCCCCTGTCCTTCCTGGGCTGCTCTGGCACATGCATGTCTGCACCTGTGTGACCAGCTGACAAGGCAAATAATCTAGAAAAAAAATAGCCCTAGTGAAAGATAGGGGCTATTTTTCACCTGAATCAGATCCCCAAATCTTTTCCTTGCAGAGCAAGAGACCTGAGATGAGGGAAGGAAATTTCAGCGAATTGACTTTGTCACTGAAACCAGACCTGACTGCACCCATAGGTACAGAAAAGCAAAGCGCTTGCCTAACGTCCACAAAGCAGGAAATATTTCAGGCGTGATGGATACTAGACTGTTTCTTTAGTTGTGTTTTCTGCAAAAGAACAAGAGCAATGTGTAGGAGTTGTTTAGGAAAGTGGTCAAAATCATTGTGTTGTCAAAACTCGTGTAGTACGATCAATTAATAAAACAATGCTACTTTTGAACAAAGATAATTTTTTGTGAGGAGATGATCTTGCCATTTGTTTTTACTATTTAGTCAAGGTTATCATTGTTTCCCTTTTCTACTTTATATCCAGTTCTTAAATTCCCATCATGAGCCTGCCACAACTAAATTAGACCATGATTTATGCAAAAATTGAAAAGAAGTGACTTGCAGAACTCTCTCAGGAAGATAAGAGTTTCTGTCAAGAAGTTTCCCTTTCTTAATGTCCTCAGTGTTTTCTCTGTTCACTACATTTTGATCATTAAAGTGCCACTTGGGAACCTGGGGATCAGCTAGTGGCAGGAAGTTAAGTGTTTAAATTCCCAAGAATTTTAGATGAAGTTTCTATTAAGGACAAATTATGCTGAAAGTTGTAGTCTGAAGAGCCTTAAGCAAAGAAAAACCTTTAGGCGGCTGATGACTTGTCGTATTCTGCCTGTGCTGTGAACAAACAGGCGACCGTTTCTAACAACAGTGGAGAAAAGAATCATAGTTAGAAATAAAATTCATTACCTTTTTGCTCAACTGATAATTAGGTGAGTTGTGTATGCGGATATTCAAGGCATATACTGCAGATCAAATATCTTGTGCTGGTTAGCAAAGTAAAAATGTTGAGCTCTTCAGCTTTTTGTTTTGGGGAGGGCTATGAGATATATGTATATGGGTTACTTACAGTTCAGCAACTGAGAAGAAAATCAGGAAATGTGGTTGTATGGAAATACCAAAAAGCAAGGTTATATAGGGTGGGACTCAGATCCCTAAGTATTAGTGCCTAGTCTGTAGGTGTCTGAAGGGATCCATAACATCCACTAGTGCTTGATGGATACTCCAGAATAATTATGTGAGACTTGCACTCGGCTGACAAAGCAGGTGGAGGCCAGGGGAGTTACAGTAGAGAATTGCATACCTGTTTTTATATTATTAAATACTATTTTAATTGAAAATTTATAAGGTACAGTGGAACACTTCTTCAAACTTCAAACCAACGAGTGAAGAAGAGACTTTTTTTAAAAATAATGTATACTGCAATGAACTGTTACCTAAACATACACTGCTGTATTAGAATCAAGCCTTATTTCCCTAAAAAGAGTCGGTGAGTGCCTAAATAACTGTACAGCAGTACATAAAGTACTGTATTAAGAAGAAATAATAGAAAGTATTGTCTTGAATACTATTCCTAGGAAGACAGGCTGAGATGTTTCAGTTCAGAGAAGTAATTTAGGTTCTTGTAGATAACAACTTTCTTGAATATAACCACAGAATTTGTTTGGTAGCCTGTGGGAAGTGCTATTTATTAAACTAGTTGAAACTCATGAGCTGACATTTTCTTTGGATATTTAACTGGGGACACAAAGGAAAATCTTCAAACTCCTTAATAATCCTTTTCTATAGCTGGATTAATTCTGAAGATCTTTTTTATTATGAGGCAAAAAAATTTATGACGTTTTCACCAGCAAGTGGAAGGGTAGTAGACTGAACTAATGTGCTGTCTGTGTGGCTGATCACACAAAAGCAGAAATGCTTGTGCATGGTTGAACCTGGTGCAACATAGGGGCCAACAAACAAACTGAAAATTACAGTGCAGAGTAATTTTCCATCTATTTTACATACATACATTCTTTTGCCTTCACGGTATACAGTCTTCAGTTTAAACAAACGTTATGCACCGCAGTTAGATGGAACTGAAATTCTTTTGGAAAGCTACCACCAAGGTTATGAAAAAAGCATATAATATATACTTCTGTTACACACAAATACATTTTCATATTTAAAAACATAACACAACATGTACTAACCAAAGCACTTTATAAAACTGAATACAAATTTCACCTGCAAACTCTTGTTTCTGCTCTGAAGTACCCTTCTTATTCTTTTCTCCTTTGATTTTTTCTCATAGAAATTGAGCTATGAAGCCATTAAAATAGGAACTTTTAATGGAAACACTGACAGATCCTTAAATACAGTAAAGTGAAGAGTAAAACTGTAATAAGAACCTGTCAAAACTGAAAATGAAGGAGTCTAGCAGACCAGAAGAATACAAAAACATGTCCATTTCTAAGCTTTTGAACGATGTTATTTTTAGATTAAAGTGCTCTCTGTGTTTCCACTAATTGCATAGCAAAGTGTGACAGATGAAAAATCTAGGCATACAGGACAATCACTTTTGTAGTTTAAAGATGTCAGTATTAGCCTGCAGGTAGCTAAAAGGCAATAGTCTCAGGCTTCCCTGTGTCTCTGTCTAGCAACACTGTAGCAATCCTCTATTAGTATTTAGAATTTAACGTGCCTGTATGATATTTCTTTCTTCTCTTTCTTTTCTCTGACTTCTTTCACAGCTGCTGAATGTTAGTGAATCGTAACTGGAAGAAGAGAAAATGATGCAAACTTATGTAAAGGCAAAATTTCAGCAGCCTCAGTTCGCTTGTGTATTGTGTTACACGCAGCTTGAACACTTTGTCCCCTCCAGTGGATTTATTCTTCATTCAGTACCTGTAGCTGATGATTCTTAATAGGTACTGTTCAGTGTTTTCCTTTTTTTCATAGGTCAACGTGTGTCTTGAAATTTTATATCCACATGACTATGAAGATACAATTTCCTCATTAATATTTCTCCATGCTTTTAATGCCCGATAGCTTCACGAATATTCATGTCTCCCGATTTTCAGTATCCATTAATTTTATTTGTGATATTTAAAGACTGACTGTGAAAGCACTTGCTATTAATATCCAGTACTTCATTGTTCAATGTACAGCTTCTACAGGCTTCTCTATGGCTGCAAATCAGTCCCAATGGCCTCAGGTGAGGCACACAGAAAATGAAGAACATGTCAAGCACAGTAACTTTGCTACATGGAAATACGAAGTAGGCCGGTTTTGTATGAGTAAGTCACATCTCCATTTTATGAATTTTTGTGGCCAAGCAGGTGTGGGGCAGATCTGAATGGGGAATTTCATATGTCATGGAAGAAGCATGGATATTCATTGTATGCCCATATTTATTATAGATCAGAGCCTCCCAGCTGATCGACACACTGATCAACTAATATGCACGCTGATAGGAGGGAGTAGGCAGACAGAGCCAGACTCTGCTCAGAGGTGCCCAGTGACAGGAAGAGGTGACAGGCAGAAACTGAAATATGAGCAATCTCATTTAAACTTCAATTCCATTTAAACATAGGAATATATTTCTTTTTTAATGTGGGGGTGATTAACTGGAGTAGTAACAAGTTTCCCAGATAAGCTGTGGTGTCTCCATCATTGGAGATATTCAAAACCTGAGTGTACACAACCTTGAGCAACCTGTTCTAGCTGATCCTGCTCTGATCATGGGGGTTGGACCAGGTGGTATCTAGAGGTCCCTGCCCTTCACAGCTGTTCTGTGATTCCATGATATCATTCAGAGAAAATGGAATATTAAGTTTTTACCCATTTCCAATCAATAAAATCTCCACCATAATGTCTACTGTGGGAACAGGGATGTTGAAGTTTGTGTCCTGGACAAACCCAGGCCAGGATATTGCATTCAAATTGTCTAAAATTCCCTCAGCTGTTCAACCTGCCAGAAGTTTTTTCACCTTATCTCCAGAACTGCTTCAAACAGAAATGGAATGCAGGAAACTAATTGCTCCATAGGATAAGTGCTGAACTGAAGTGGCAGGTAGAGTATTATTATCATTTATTTTCCTCACAGAAATATTTAATATGTTTAGGTCCTCGGGCAAAGTTACCTTGGACTTTGGTGCAGGAATATGAGGAATTATGCAATGGCCACAGAGCGACTGGCACTGTTGTTCTGCGCATGGTGATCTATTGTGAATCTGACTTTCAGAAACTGTTAATGCTTTTCTGTGAGGCTTGTTCTGTCATTTGAAGGAGAACGATTAGACTGTGCCATATGGAAAGGGAGAAGTCAATAAATGCAGAACTGTATTACCAATGCATACATACATACATGTTTAGATATCATTATATTTAGATTTTTTCCAGATTAATTATTAATCTGCACACAAATTGAGATATACAAGAAACAGTGATAAAATAAACGTTATTATATGAGAAGCTTCAAACACAAATGGAACAAAAGCAAAATAAAGAAGCAGAAATTTGGCAGTACAAAAATCCTGCTTCCTCAGTTATCTATTTGTTGGTTAAATTGTGCTATTTTTTATTACTTGGTAGTCTGAATGGAGAACAAAAATTGGGACTGAATAGAACTCTGCACTGCTAAAGTTCTTTTGAATTAATTTATTTTAAATGTAATTAATAGATATATAATGGTAATAATGAGCTAGAGTGAAAATTCAATATCAATTTAATGAGAAGAATATTGTAGATGTAGGAGAAAGAACAAAAACAGGTGAACAAAGACTTATAATGCTTTTTAATACCTATGACTTCTCAAGCATATCTGTGTAAAATTCAGCTGTAGTCACTACTACAGGGCAAGCTAGACAAGAAAGGTATGTGACTTTAAGATTAAGCAGAATTTACAGCTCGTGGACTAATGGCTCACAAAACTTTGTGCAGTAGTAAATCATTAGAAAATACCTGCAATCTACAGAAGCCTTAACACTGGAAGAGAAATAATTTATAAAAAATATTTTTCCAGAATTTAATCATTGACATTATTAGCATTGCTTATGATTTATACGTAGCTGACAGCAGATTACGTCTATTCTACTGTGTATTATAAAGTTTACTCTGCACATTATCACTGCCATAAATGCCACACAGTCATCTGTCAGCCTATGAGACAACAGTCATGGTTAGTAAAGATAGTTAACAATTTTAATTATTGTGAAATGACTAATGAAAACATGCAGCTTTAATGTGTTGCTCTATCTACAAAACTCCCATTGCTGTTGTGCTCAGGTGTGTTTCGGTTCCAAAATAGAAGTATAACAATAACATTTTTCCCCTCGCCTCTTTACATTTAGGTGAAAATGCTGATAAAATTATGTTTGTTTGAATGTATTAATGACTCAATCAGATAATGATATACGAAAGAGATTTGAATTTTATGTGTAGTTCCTTTCATATGCTGATCGGGATCATTAAATGTCCTGTATCAGTAAGCTTCACAGACTACACCTTGTTCTTTGGAAGTTTTAACCTTCTGCATAGTAGATCCCCAGCACCTAATACCTTATTTCATTAAAATGTAGCATTTGCAGCAGGTCTTGATCTTTACATGTGGTTAACAGAATGAATTGTGAATACTTTGGAATCTTTCTTAAATAAAATAAATATGTTTCTATAGGAGCAATTTCATCAAATTTAAAATATTTATGAGATTGTAATACTCAGAACAATACTTTTTGTGAGCAAATAGTTGTGAATATCCTACTTTTTTTGCTCTTATAGACCTGCCCCTCATTCAGATCCCAGTTCAAAAGAGCTGTTATAAAATACGAATGCTTTCCAAGTGGTATCAAATGATCTGCCTGCTCAGAATAATGATTACTCACCACGGAGAGTAAACCTAGCATAGATAGATTGTGAATATGAAGACATCCAGCTGGATAATTTGTTCAAAGGTAAAAACAGACCAAGAGATGTAGCCCATGAAGACTCCACTGTTCTGCTGCCAAGTGAGTGGCTTTAGCCTTTTGAATGAATCTGAAACATTGGAGGCTTTCAGACTGCATTAAATTCCAGGACCTAGAGTCAAGGTCTGACTGCAGCGAGAACTTTACTCAGCCACAAGTCCTGCAGGAACAAGCTCAGCCTTCTGCTCAGTTATAAACAGAAATGTTACTTGAGGCATTTCTGTCAACCAGTTTTCAGCTGTATGGAGGAACACCTAATGAGGCAACACACCTTGGAAGAGGTGGACTATATGATAGCAGACCTACTAATTAAGCAGAATTTCTTCGTCTTCATAGAAGAGAAGGTCTCTTTAGTATTGAGACTTTGGTAACAGATGTGGCTAAATGTAGGGAATTCCTTTCCTAGGCTGGCAAACGTGATAAAAATGAAACACAACATGCACTTGGTACCAGCAGTCTGAAGAAGAGGATTAAGCTGTGGTAGAAAGGAAAAAAATATGTTCAGCTGTTCTATTTTTGTCATTCCTTATTATTTCAATCAGACTGCTTTTTTTTTTTTTTAATTTTGATGGTTTAACATTCTATGCAAATTCATCACATGACAGTTCCTAATTGTTTTTTCTGGGGTTTTTGTCAGCAGTCTATGAAGAATGTCCGTTTTTAAGGTATATAGACGTGGTCATCAAATTATGTCAGATTACTCAATTTTTAAATTTTTTTACACAGATCTCTTCTGATAGTTTCTTCTCAGAGTGCCCAAAACATTGGAACACACATACTACCTCCAACGATTTATATTTTCTTCCCCAAAACCACCATAGCCTTCCTCATCTCTTCACACAGACCTTATTATTGTTGTTTAAAGCATTACTATACAGAGAGGCAGAACTGAGTTCCCTTGAAATCAGTATTTCCCTCACTCCCACCGCCCTGTAAACAGTAGATGCAGGGGAACAGCTCTGTATGGGACAAGATAGTCCCTGAACAGCTGACTGAAAATTAAGTTGAATGAAACCCAAGTCTTTCAAAGTTCTGAAATAGTTCAACCAGTTTTTATCTTCCATGTTTCATCATTTCCTGTTCGTGTCTCTGTCAAAATGAGCAAGTATCAAAAGCTGTAAATACAAAAAATGTAGCTCCAGATCTTACTTTTATGAGATTTTAACTTCAGTTAGACTATGTTTGGACAGACATCAAGTAATTACCAAAATGCTTCATTGGTCTTGGATTGAAATGTGATTTTCATGTAGTGATCTGAGAAACCATAGTGAGTTTTATGGAGATGAGAGGAAAAGGTCATGTAGTGAAAACAGTTAACTGTGTAGCTACAGCACAGAGGCATCAGTCTCAGAATATTTGGTACTATCAGGATCTTTGTAATATAGTTCTGTCATTTCTTGTCAGTTCTTGTCAGTACCTACTATACAACTCATACCTGTTAGTAAAATGTTGTATGTAGTGCTGTTTCACTCTGCCCCCACAAAGAGCCAATAAGGCATGAAAAGTTGTTCATTTTTCCTTTTCAGAACAAAACAAATGGCATGAGATGAAAACAAAACTCACCTGAATGAAATGGCTTTTGCAGCTAATGAGGACAGACGTGTTCTACTGCTTTCATCAGTATTGCACGAATTAATAAAAAGGCCCTGCTTTTATCTTTTTGACTAATGGTGTACAGGCCAATTTAAGTGGTTCATTCACACACATTACCAGAAAGAAGATTGCTCTGTGTACCTAAAGACCATATGCAGAGTGATGAAACTATTCTAGTGTACAGACATACAATCTTGTAAAGTACAATTACAACTGGCATTTAACCTGCAGTCTTTAAACTATGTTTAACATGCAGAGCTGGATTATGTAATTAAACATATTCTGTTAAACAGATGTCATGCAGAGTACAGAAATTACTTGCATAATTAAAATCTATAATGGAATCATATTTTTCTTCTCTGAATAATTTTAAAGGTATTCTTAGACACACTTCCATTGTGATAAGCTGCAAATCTGCCTTCTTAAAATTATTTCAAATGAATAACCACATTTGATATTTCATGTGGTCCTATTTCAGCCTCTATGCTTTTAATACCCCCATACACTAAAATTGAAGTATCTCTACAAAGTAACTGAAACATTTTTTAAATGAGTATCAGAAAATAGAGAAAAAAACAAAATAATAACTTATTTTCACTGTTTGCATCTCAGAAATGTTTCATTTCAGTATTATGGAAACAATAAAGTCACTACTGTCAGATAAACCAACTTGAAAAAAATAACTATGCCATACCCATACTAACATATGTATGGTCTTGTCACTTGCTGTATTTTCATAGCGTATCACAGAATCAAACATGCAAACACAATGTTTATTTTACCGAACAGGCTTCTGACCTCTTACTCTCCCTTAATGCTTTGTCTCCTTTCTTCCAAGTGATAGTTGGCTTTGGAGAGGCTTGTGGATTGCACTCAATGATCACTTCTTGGCCCTTGGTAATGATTATTGTTTTCCTCAGTTGATTTAGTGGGAAAGTGGGAGCTGATGCTGTTAGAAAGAAGTATGTTAACTCTACAGAGACAGTCACAGTTTCCTGTTTCATTACATTCTAACAGAAGATTAGAATAAGAGATTTGGTTTTGGGGACAGAATCTCCATTTTTGGCTTGGAAACAATTATACCAAAGGTTAGATGGAATTTTACAAAATATTTGAAATCAGCAGCCAAGACTAGATGGCAGCTCTATAACTTAATCCAGTTATGAATTAGTGAGACATCCTTTACATCAACATACTGAAGTAACATTGCTTGTGAAATCCAACAACTTTGGAAATCAAATACTGTGGTTGATTTAGCTACACCTTTTCAAAAACTTTTGGATTTTGTAGACAACTTTTTAGAAGTAACTAGTTCAAAATGAAAAGAAGTTTAAATTCCACAACTATCTAAATGCAATCCAGTGTTAATTCTTACAAAACATACTACTGTTAGAGAAATTTTATTGCTTCCCCTTTTTATATTATTCTGAATACTGGGAATTGAAAAGTGAGAACTTCTTTGTAGAAGATATTCAACCACGTCTTGTTCTTAGTATTTCACTTTTCAAGAAGTCCCATTGGTAATAAAGGTAATAAATATATCACAAAAATGACAGTTATTACTGTGATTTCACACCAAGAAAGGACAGTTATTCTCAACTCTCATTTGTTTGTGTTTTTCTTAAATTAGTTTTGCCAAACCAAAGCCCCCTCTGCAACTGTCTCAGCTACACATATAGGAACATATTACACTTCATTGCCTCAAATATGTAGGAATTTCCTGCCATTATTTTGGGTAATTTTCATACCAGAGCTGTTTATATGGACAATTTATTCTGTTCTTTTCACTTTAATAATCCAGAAAATTAAACCCAACTGCTTCTTTAATGCAACATTATGGTTAAAATTTAACAGTTTCACAAGTGACAAAATGAAAGGCTGATTTTACTGCAACAGCGTTTAATGGCCATTTCTGATATTAGAGAACATCAAAGAAAGTGTACAACTACCTGATATAACAGGTATATCTATTTTCTAATAGATATAAAAAACACAGCAAGAGAACATTGTAACTGACAGGGATCTCTCTGCTGACTGAATTTAATATGACAAAGGAAAGTGATGGAAAGAGAGCAAACTTTGACTGTGGGTTTTAATTTGTGCTTAGACAAAAATATTTTGAAGAATTATCAGTGAAATTCTGATGTTGGCCAGCTAGGAAAGAGTGGAAATGTACTAGACACATTGTTCTTCAGAAGAATCAAATCGTAGCTCAAATGTAGTAGATTATTTCAGTAGCTTCAGTTTTAGTATTGATTTGACTGGGAGTTTGCAAGAATAATTCTGGGGTGCAGGTATTGAAATTTTTAAGGTTTGAGCAGTGCAGAGACCTCTAATCTCTGATACATTGAGTTACTTTAACTGACATCTGTCTTCCAGCTATACCATATTCAAATAAAGATCTTGAGACTCTTACAAGACTGTCAACTCTGGCAGTCCTCTTTTGACTATTGCCTCATTGTGTGTTGCCACAGTTTGCTGTAAGGAAATCTAGAGTGTTAGAAAGACATGCTACAAGTTTTTCTTCATTAACTCCCACTTCAACTTTTGAAGAATTAATTTTTTATTATATCTCTGTGGAACACTATGGAGTGTATTCATGGGATGATATTAGCTAAAGTATGTAATTTCCAATATTCATTCAGTTCTGGTGACTTCACAGGAAATTTTTGCACCTTACACCTTAAGATCATGCTTAATTACCTTTGAATAATGACATTGGTAGAAATAATAATTTAATTTTAACAGAGACTAAAATATATTTACTGTCTGTAAATTTCTACTCCTGCTCTTATTTTTAAAGGAATAAAAAACTATTTTTCCATGTATTTGAACTGAAATAGCCTTATATGAGAAATAGTCACAAAATGTAACGGGTCAGTAATCTATGAAAGAAAATTTTCCATTAACAGAAGGAACTGTGTTCTCTTGGGCAACAAAGGACCCAGTCACACATAAATAACAAGAAGAAAAAGGAACCGACTTTTATCTACTCTGTTTTGAGTTTGGACTGGCAGAAGCTGTTCCTTATCATAACTGATCAAGAACAAATGTAATTATCAAAGGGTAGAAAAGGGAACAGTCGGTTGTTTTCTGATAATACTCACCTAAAATCTTCAGCTCAGCACTGGCATAAATGGTGCCATACTTATTTTCTGCTAAGCACTGGTACATTCCAGCATCTGACAGATTCACACTGTGGATCATCAGAATACCATTCCCCATCTCAATCCTGCTCTGTAATGGAATTTAAAAAAAATTCTATAAAAGCAAGCACGCACTGGATATGTGCTGTGCTATTAGCTTAAAGCAAAAAAACATTATGAAGCTAAAATAAAACTGAACAACAGTTTCCTTGGGCTTACTTTTAACTTGTTATATAAGGAAAGACAAGAATAAAGCAGACAGGGAGGGCAGAAAAAACTCCAAAAATATTTAAAGGTAAATATTTTTCAGTGCCAGTTCACTCTCTCCAAAAGCAGTTCATCCTGGGAACTTTAATGAGGAAAGATGTCTGTTGCAAGTGTAACATGTCTAATGATCTTCACATCTCTAGCAAATATTTGGTTTCAGTCCTGGTACTATTTTCATAAAAGTAGATATAAAACATTACTTGCATGAGTAAGAGTGAAAGGGTCTAACAGCCTTCATCATTAGTGCAGATTTCTTTGAAAGATCCACTAGTAGAAAATAATTATGACAGCTGGAAGAGAAGGGGCACTAATAGCTGTTTATAGAAATGTGTACTTCATGGAGCTGTATAATGCATAATTTTAACTGCTATAAAACATATCTAAGCTTCATTATTATAGTGGTTGTAGGTTTAATTAAAAATTTATAAAGAACAGAGTGTTTGGGAATGCAGAGGAAACTGTGAAAAAAGTTCTCTCTGTGGTAAGCCCCCAGTTAAAACTGAAATTTAATTTGAAATTTCAGAGCCTGGGGCAACTAATGGTTTGGAAAATCAGAAAAGCAAAAAGTACAGATATTTAAATTGCTTCAATTTTATGACTAATAGCTCTATCTAAAAAGGCAGAAATGGATAAAATAAAGGCATATAACCTTATTTTCAATGCCTCACAGCTTCAAAAGTAAACTGTGTTTATGTTTCCTTTCTCATTGTTTGCATAATTGGATGATGTTCACAGATAGAAGCGACATTCACTGAAAAGAAAGACATTACTTCTTTTATATTCATAAATCCATTCTGTGAATTCATTTACAAATGGAGACATTTTCTCCCAGAACTGAACAGCTTAATTTTAATCGGGAAAAATGCATAAAATAAATTTACCAAACTTTTCTTTACTCTAAATAAATTGAGACTATAAAAATGGAAAGGTGCTAGGCAAAACCACATGAAGTGGGCTGACATGTTGATGATTCAGTGAAAGAAACATAACAAAGTGAAATAAAAGGCAAGCCATGCTATGAGTGGTCTTCTAAAAGGAAGAGAATTTTATGTAGATCTAATTCTGAAATATATCAGGTGACTGTAGTTAAGGATTTTACATTCTAAGAGTCTTAAATGGAGCATTTTAGTGGTCTTGAGGGTGAGTTCTGTTATTTGAAGAGAATTAATGGAGTTGAAAACTGATGAAAATATAATAGCCATTGTGCCTTTTACATTAGCCTGCTAGTGTTTTGAAGAGTATGATAATGAACAAACAAAAAGTAGTAAATAATATCACATAACTGAACAATGGGGGAAATATGAAGGGATCTGATTCAGTAATTACAGCACCTCTCTGAGTTCTTACTGTATTTTTTTTAAAAAAATAGATACAAATAGCATAATATCACTACCTAAAAGAAAAAAAAAAAGAAACATACTGGAGGTGGCTTAGATGTATATTATAGTACAATGGTAGATGCTGTTGCAGGCACAGCTCAGAAAGTCCTGTCTCCCAAATATTTCTGAACTGCAGAGAATGGATGCAATTTTACATTGCTAGAGATGATTCAGATGGGATATGCTCATAAAACCTGTTTATACGCTAACACTTAAGACATTAACAGAAAACAGTCATTTCTGAAGTACTTTTCAGTGCTTCCTTTAACTAACTTTATCTGAATGAAAGGACAAACATGCAGCCTACTGGTGACTCCTCATCTAATGTACCTGTAGCCTGAGAGGAACTCCATTTTTCAGCCAACGATATGTGGGCCTTGGTTTTCCAGTGGCTTTACATTCCCATCGTAGATGGTCTCCACTGTCTAATTGAGTGTCATTAAGTTTCTCCACCCAATGTGGGTAGGCTGCAAGAAAATAATACCATGGTGTATACAAAGCATATAAACTGGTAAGTCTCTAGCTAATATGCAAAGACCTAATCAGTTAAAGAACTTAAATTGTGGCCTCTAAAAAGCGTAGCTTACTCTCAGAAAAAAGCACATTTAAACTAACAACCAAAACCAAACCAGAAAGTAGTAAAATTAATGAAACTCCACAACTTTAAATGAAATGCTGTAATGCCACCAGGCATTGAGCAGTATCATGACCAGGAACAGAAATCTGCCTGATTTAATAAAGTCCAGTGGATTAAATTACAGTACTACGCAATAATGCATGCATTATTATTGAACATAAGAGAGTTTTCTTGGTAGTCACAATAGAATATTTAGTAACTTTTCAAGACATAAGTTATTTAAATTTTGATAAGGAGGTCAATCATCACAGACTCTGTTTCATGCAGTTGTCTCAGTTTACTATGAAATAGTGCTTTATTCAGCTAGGAATGACTGGGAATTTTGTAAGGTATTTGCACATATATTTGTTAAAGTGTCTTTGATCTAATGCATATTTCAAGGGAGAAAATGCTTTTAATGTTTTTAAGCACAGAACCCACAAGATTTCCAGCATTCATCAGGAACATAAATTACATAGTAAGTCAATGTTAAGAGTCTTTTTTTAAAGGTTTTAAAGTTGTTGAGTGTGTATGTGATCATTAATACCTAAATTTCACATAACAATCTGTTAAAAAGCAAGAAATGTTTTTTGCAGAGAAGAGATCTTTAATGCAGCAGTCAATCTGATAGCTATATGTAGTATCTTATAATTTGGAAAAAATTGTATGACTGAGGAACTGAGCATTCATATGCAGAAATAAAAATGTATTCTTAAAAGCCAGATTTTGGGTTTTCATACTGTAGCCATATAAATTTGTATAGCAAAGAGGAGGATAGATGAAATTAATTAACTTTATGATATTAAATTTTGGTGGTTTTTTTTTTTTCAAATAGCGGAGAATAAGTAGCTAAAAGTCTTTCATTGCTAAATGAATGTAAAATTCTTCTGTTTGGTATGAATCGAAGTTCAGACCTGTCACATCAAACATTGGATAATTGATAACATACTTAAACATGGGGAACCCAGTTTAAAAAGAAATTTTTTAATCTAGCTGGCGTTTGACATGTCACCAATCAAAAGAAGTCAGAAGATATGAAAGGACATGACAGGTGACTAAGTGCTTCTAGCTTACATCTCGTACATGGGTGATAAGGAAAGTGAACGAGGTGTCTATCTTTCCTAAGCAGAGAATAGTCTGCTTTAGAGTCCCTGACCAGACAGTTGTCAGAAGCTGGAAATGTTTCAAAAAAAGAATCAATCCTTTCTCTTTTAGTAGAGGAAAACAGATAAGATTGACCCAACCTCACTCCCAACCCAAGACCTAAAACATCTGCTCCTTTATTCTACTCATTACAGCCATGCTCTATATGTGCTTCTCTGCACTGAATCACTTAAGAATTAAGTTAATCAAAGGGTCCCATGAAATCCTCAGAAGCAGTTTGCAGGGCTCCCTGCTCTCTTGTTGTCTGCTAATTGTCCTAAAAATATAATTCAATTGCATTGTTTAGTTGATGCTGCTGTTTTCTTTTTGAGGGTTTTGGTATACACAAAGGAAGCATTCTGAGAAGTAATTGTTTCCTTTGAAAATGAGTGTGCTAATATGATTTTGGAAGATGTGACAGTTAAATGTGTAATGAAAAATCCATAAAAGTTAAGCAGTGGTGCCATAAAAACCTGCAGTTTCAAAGAGGCACTAAGCCATTCTTCTTGATATTTCACTCTTTTGGTCTTCTGAAAATTCTGCTCTGTGACCCGAAGCATATCTAGTCTCATTCTTCTGGGTTGAAATTGATCTCATCATGAACCAGAGCATACAGAACTAGAGTGTGCACCTGTTTACCCTGAGATAAACTGTCTACCGAAGCCTGGTTGCAGAGGTGTTCTCCTCGGCACACAACTGCCATTCCCCACCCTCTAGCTGTGGCTGTCTGAATAACATAGTCATGGCAGGAGTTTTCCTCTGCAGCCAAAATCTTCCATATCTCAGAATGATCAATTGGTAGTAATAACCTTTTTTTCATTAGCTGAAGTATTTCTACGCTAAATTTTCTCCTCATAGCCTAAATGGCCTCTGGATTCATGATTTTCAAGCTGTTGAACTTGCTGTCAACCATGGCAATGAGTCAGATTCTCACCACTTTGAGAAGAAGGTAGATGTAGCAGGAATAGAGCCAGATGCGTAATGGAGAGAAATATTTTGCATCACTTTTTGGCTTCCTTTCCTCTCTCTATGTGCTCCTTACTTTGCCACAGGAAAAGAGTTAACTCTCTGGTCATTAACAAGAGTCTCTCTACATAATATTATAACGTTTACAAACCCTGTCAATAATTAAGAGCAAAATATTTAACTGGATGTGTAAACTCTAACTCAAAGTGTTATTTTCTTTTTTTTTTTTTTCACAAAAATGTGTTAAGTGTCATCCTGATGCACATGCAGGCAAAGAAAACCACCTTCCATAATTGCACTTTATTTTAATTAGAAATTAGAAATTCTAAGAAGCATTTAAACAGATTTCAAAGGTAGCTTGTTATTTTTTCTTTTTATAAATGCAGTATTCACCTTGGGGAAAAATGGATGTTTGCCTGGTTTTTATCTATCCGGTGAAGAGTTTTAGGGTGAATGTGAGAATAGAAGGATGTGTTTTATTATTCAGCAGTCTTTATGGATATTGTGTCATAGATTTATACAGTGCTCCTGAGATTTTCAAATCACCGTCCAATCCCTGATTTATTTTATGCTGTGTTTCTGTGCCTGTTTATTCAAGGATGTCAAAATGTTTTACAAACACAAATTGGCAATAAATCTGCAAGCTTACAGGCCAGTTTTTATATCCTCTGTGCAAAATGAAATTCTGTTGCAGAAAACTCAGCCTACTTTCTTGAATTATTAAGGAACTTTTTGACTGAAAGAGAATTAAGAACAAAATTTTACATTGACAAATGACTTTAGATAGTGTCCTAAAATGTGAATGAGCACAGAGTATGGGATGAAAAAAATTCGTTTTATGGACACAAAGCCAATTGGGAAGTATGCAGTAGGAGAAGAATAGGTAGCTATAACAGTGAGAAAGATAAGACAGCAAATGTCAACAGAAAGTGCAACTCTGACCACAAAAAAGCTCTTCCTTTCTAACCAGTTTTACTACATGGGTCTAACCTGTAGTAGCACCAGTAGATTTTCTTCAATACGGTTTTTATAAGGACGTTATTAAAATGATTTTTTAAATCCAGATGGTCCATTACACTGCATTACAGAATATTCCTGCTCTCAGCTGCTTGTTCCACTCCTGTGTTATATAGCAAACCTCCCCTCCTGCTGTGGCAGCAGTGCTGCTCATGGGGCACTGCTGTCTGTAGGACCAGGGAGCTGATCCAGCCAAAAGAAAAATGGCCAAAAATGTGTTTTTTGTGGTCTGGTTCACACCATAACCCTTTGCTAAACTGACACTACTGAGTAGATGACACAGAAGCAAATCCAAGAGATTCAGAGTGAGAGAGAAGGACTTGCACAAACAAGTGCTTACCATTGGGAAAATGCTGCTAGTCAGGTTTTGTGGAAGAACTGTGATTACAAAAGGTTAATGACCAATTTCACCACCCAAATTTTAATTTTTGTGCTCTTTTCCATTAATCAATTTGAACTTGAGTAAAATTTCAGGGAAACTACAGGAGAAGCAGATCACTTGGGGAAAAATCACACCTCTCAAAGTACGTTGTAGTGCATATGAGAATGTGTCGCACTATCAAAATCATGTTTTTAATGCCTTTTGTCCGTTCTACATTTGAATTTCCACTAAGTGCTGGGACTGCAACAATCTGAAATTGTTAGCATCCAAAGTTCCACTGTCTGAACAACACCCAAAGTATCAGCTGCATCAGGCAGTCATGGTATATCTGTATTTCAGCATCAGGTAAGAAATGAAAAAATCACTAGTTTGTGATTAAATGTGACCAGACAGGCAGACTGGGCATCCTGGGCTTTCTGCAGGGTACTCTCTTGTGACCCAGATCAGATGCAACTGATGAAATGAAGAAGATTCAAACAGACAGCAAGTGAGTTCCTACAGAGATATGCAAATTGTGAGACTGCAGTATGACCCAGCTGGTCTTACAGCCTGCTCTGAAATTTTACAAGAAACCCCTGATAAGGGATGATGGCCTACATCTGAATTTCTGAGCCAAAATAATTATTGTCTCCTGGAGGAATAGGATGTCCATGAAAAGACAATGAGCTTAAAGGTAAATAATTCATGTTGACCGTTGTTATGAATAAGAGGTACAGCAGGAAAGGCTGCTTCAAGCAATGCCCCCAAATCTTGCCATATCAACTGTCAGCAAAGGAAACTAACAAGTTGGCAAAGTAACATTTGACTAAATTTTGTGCTGCTAAAAGCCTTCTTACCCAAACTCTCTTACACCCCTGAACAGGGTTGTCAAGGTTCATAAGCCAGTGAAACACTATTGCTAGCTTCAGGGGCACTGAAGGCTGCGAGAAGCTCACTGGGGAGTATTTATCTTGAGGCCAAGAAAAGGCACTCGTAAGTGGGCTAGTAAGAGTTTGTGCTTCTTGTTCTGCTTTACTGGAGGGTGCTGTCCATCTCCTCCATCTGGAAGCCCTCTGTTACCTCCTGTAACTTCACTCCTTGCTAATGCAAGTAGGTGAAACTCCAAATCAGATCTGATTTTGACTTGTCTGTAAGATAGTCTAAAGTGTAATAATAGACTTAAGGGAAACTTAAAAGAATACTAGTCTCACATATTTGTTAATCAGAGGAATGAGACAATCTGAAGTGGACCCCCCTTCCATAATGTTAAAGAAGTTGTTCTAATATTATTGAAAAAATTCTGATTAGCACAAATTGTGTACTACCCATTGAGTCAGTGAATGTAAGAAATATGATTTTGATAACGGAGAACAAAAAATTCATATTTCTATCTCGATAGAGTAGAACAAAACTGATGCAGAAAATGTTTTTTATGGACTCCTAGATTTGAGTACCATCTTTATTTCTGCTCAGAACTAAAATGTGTCCAGGTTAATGAGAGAGGCAAAGTTGTGTAGAACACTATATCATGTTTGCTGTGGTTATATGTCACAGGACTGCAGGGTGCTTTTGAGGAAATAATTTAACTTTCCAGCATCTTAGTTTCTCGCTTGAAGACTGCCTTTTATTTTATTCCTTTAACTCTGAAAGAGTGAGGTGGAGATTATTGTAACTCCTTTATAAGGTGCTTTGGCATCTAGTCTTTTCACAGCTCTAGAAAACATCTAGTAAGTGTATGAGCTGAGGTATATCATGTAATTGATTATTTTTTTAATTTCTGACTTTTTAAGAAACGTTGTTGAAAAAGTCTACGTATGCTGCTAAATGCCCCTGGCCCCCAGGTCCCTAGTAAGAGTTGCTATAATTTCATGGAAGAAATTGACAGTAAAAATTTATAATACCAAAGAAATGTCACTGGGATATTGACAGAATAGGACACATCAAGTAGTTCCTTACTACACATCAAGTAGTTGCTTACTGCGTTCAGCTCTGGAGCCCTCAGCACAAGAAGGACATGGAACTGTTGGAGCGAGTCCAAAGGAGGGCTACAAAAATGATCCGAGGGGCTGGAGCACCTCTCCTATGAGGACAGGCTGAAAGAGTTGGGCTTGTTCAGCCTGGAGAAGAGAAGGCTGCGGGGAGACCTGATTGCAGCCTTTCTGTACTTAAAGGGAGCCTATAGGAAAGATGGGGACAATCTTTCCAGTAGAGACAACAGTGACAGGACGAGGGGTAATGGTTTTAAACTAAAACAGGGTAGGTTTAGGCTAGATATAAGGAAGAAATTCTTTACAATGAGGGTAGTGAAACACTGGAACGGGT
>Ga0065711_1030590_pt1 | contig 32067 bp, 16 predicted proteins | sample Hoacrofraction12_FD_59098 | JGI IMG/M metagenome (GOLD analysis project Ga0065711, IMG submission 59098) | Hoatzin crop microbial communities from Cojedes, Venezuela - Epithelial fraction 12 v2 (version 2) | ecosystem: Host-associated > Birds > Digestive system > Esophagus > Crop | place... | reverse complement strand
TTTTTTTTTTTTTTTTTTTTTTTTTTAACTATTCAAGGTGTGCTTACATTCAAGTCCATTTTGAAGACAGCTTAGCTTCACTCTGAATTCTTTTTTGTTCATAGATGAAGCTGCTAGATACTTTATGACAATTGCTGACTGGCTATAGCCATAAGGAACACAAACAGAAATTTAATTTTTTTATCTGAGAAAGTGTTGTTGACCAGACATTTTAATGTTTCACCAAGATTAAGCATCTGTGTAAAGTGTTAGTCCTCCATGCTGCTTTTTACACTGCTTTTTTCCTCCTTGAATGTTATGAGCTCAGAACATCATTTCTTTAAGCCAAATGTGGTGTTGGCGCCACTTCAGTGTGCTCTGGACTTGGGTGCTTTAGAACTAGTTTGAAGACTGGCTTTCCAGTTACGTTAAGGTTGTAAAATTACAAACAGAGTAGCATTCGGTAACAAATAGTTCACTGGTTAAAGAATTTAGCTCGCTATAAGATAATAGATACCCAGCTTCAAAATGAACGATAACAATGTGGAAAATCAGAAAGCTGTGGACTTTGTTTTACTGTTTTGGGGCAGTTACACTATCAAACAAAGAATACTTTTGCATATTTTTTAGTACCAGAATATGATTAATGTGTGATGGTAATCAATTCTACCGCCTGCAGCATACCTTTCAGTTTTTGAGGACATATATCTTAAACAGGAATGTTTGATTTATTTTATTCTGTCTAATGAATTTTGTAGTCTTACAGCTTTAAATTGAAAAAGTGTAGCAGAACACATGAAACTAGTTCCTCATAGTAAAGAATAATGTAGACTCAACTATGCATAGCAGCATCGCTACTAGTAAACTATGTGGATATTTTATATCCTACATGGTAATGGCATATGATATTTTGTGTTGATTGTATAATGGTCCCAAATATTTTTCTATTTCTTGTGAATAATTTTTACTTATTCTAATGTTGTATTTTATTCAAAAGCATTTTAGAAACTGAGCCATATGAAAAAATACCACAGCAAGCACACTGAAAAAATATACTGGATCAAGGATTACATTTGATACATTTGCTGTTCAAAAAAAAAAAAAAAAAGAAGATAGGGAATGTGTTGTTGTATCTCCTCTGTTGAACTCCTCCTGTACCTTTAATGCAGGCCTAAAAGAAAACTACTCAGCCAGGCTTTTTAATGGTAGCATTTTATTTTCATTTCCATAGGCATGTAGTCAGTTGTGGAAGAAAGAGAGGCTATGACACAGCTTTCTTTTATTTCTTTCTCTTCAAGATTTTGCATATCACAGGCGCCAGATGTTCTCCTTTGCAGCTTTACCATGTTCTGCTTTTCAGTGTGGCATTAGACAGAAACTGAAATGGGAAGTTGTGAGAGGGAAGGGTGATGAAAGAAGCAGTTAGCATTGGCACAAAATTGAACTTCTTACAGAGATTAAATATAAATTAATTTATCATTTACTCAGCATTAGACTGGAAACCATTTTACATTTTAACAGCACAAAGTCATATTATACCAGCAAAATTTCTGCCAAATACCACATTTATATATGAAGTTCTGAAAGTCATTTTTTCTAATATTCGTTTTGGTTTTATGCTGATTAGGTCTGTGCTTACAGTTATGACATGGACCCATGAAGGAGAACTGATTTTCGCTTGGACTTGCACAGAGCACCTGACATATATTTGAATACTTTATTTAGAAAGTCAAAGAGCATTACTCTAAATTCTTGAGGAATTTTAGTAAAAAATAGACAACTCAATAGCTAAACCCGTTATATTCTTTAAGAGTTAGAAACAAGTTTAAACTGGAACATGCAGTTTCTGGTTGATTTTTTTATTAATCTATCAGTGTAACTCTAACAGAAATATCCCTGCTGTTTTTAGCACTGTCATGTTGTTTATTATTGGTTAGCTGTGGCAGACTGCTATCTCTTTCAGAAAATTAACCTTTCTTAAAACTATGATAGAGTATTGGTGATCTATGTTATGCTCCCAGGCCTACTGAGGTAGATCTCCTGTAGGCAGGTTTCTTCTTACCATCATGTGGTATTTTTTTCGTTCTCAAGTGAACTTAATTTGGGCATTTAAACATGATGCCAGAAGTCTACCAAGAGACTGATGTAGTGCTGTACTGGTGGTCTCTTTGACCTGGGAAAAAGGTGTTGCTTCTTAGGAGTCTTGTCATTTTGTTAAAGCTATTTCTAAAGAGGAGGGAGCCTTAGCTGTATGGTTTTAGAGCTATATCTGAGTACTATAACAAATATTTGAGAATATTTAAGGAAGGTGCAGACTAAGGTCTCAAAGTCTCTAGCATTGCAAAATACTAACTCCTAACTAGAGTTGGTTCAAGCTGGAGAAGCTCAGCTGTTCATCTTCCAGTAGGTGTTTTAAGTAATATAAAAATGGTTGTACTAAAAATAAATCTAAAAAGGATGGCTTTTGATTTTTTTTTTTTTTCCTGAAACTGGTCTATTTTGTGGTAACAGTGTCTTGTTGGGGATTCTTCTTACGGTATGTACAGTCTTCAGAAATTTTATTTCTAACATTAAAAACGGAGTACAAAAGACATGCTGTAAACAGACAATCAGTTAGGCTAACCTATATTTTTGTGCCTTAACAGGCTGATGCAAACACTTGAACACAACTATAGGAAAAATCTGTTTTTCAAACAGAAGAATTCATACTTGTATTCTTAAAAAATTGTCTTTGAGCTTGATGTAATTCTTTTAAAAAGCAAAGATTTTTATTTGAATGAGTTGTACCCACTTTTAGTTTTCTAGGCAAGTTGAAGTTACTTTTTTTTTAAAAAGAATAGATTAGCTTATCTGTTATGTACTATACCTACAAACTTCTGTATGAAGTGTCTTCGAAGAATTTTTAATACCATGGCAACATTTATTGGTTAGAGATTGAGTGGTAATTTTTTAATATAAATAAGTAGTGAAAAAAACAGTGGTAGGACAAAGAAAATAGTGGTAGAAGTAAATATAAAACGACCTAGTTTCTTTAGCATAATAAAATCAGTGCAAGAAATGTATTCTATAGCTTTTTTTTTTTTCACTGAAAGTTCTAACATGGAAGCAACAGAGGCATTTTCAGTGATCCTGCTGGGCATTGAATAATATTCTCTTCATTTGCCAAAACAGGATTAGTGAGTAGATCTCATTAGGAATTTGCACATGACTTTATTTTTATATAGATAAAAGGGAGAAAATTCCTCAAAGTCAGAGAAAGTAGGGAAATAATACTGAAGAATCCAAGCAGGTAGAAAGCATTACTTCAAGGATATATTTTCAGTGCCTGCCAGGCAAAATTAGCTTGCCTTCTTTCTTAAAAGGATGTGTGCTAAGTATCAGAATCAAGAAAGCTTCTGGTAACTTATTGAAGAAGATCCACAGAAAAAGATAATTAAACATTGAAACAGTTTTAATATATATTTTTTTACTTATGTACAGTCTTAAAAAAAGAAAATACATAACGGTGGTAAAGATTGTTTCATTTTCATTAGCAGTTACTCAAATTTTTTAATGTTTTGTAGAAAGAAATTTAATTATTAAAAAGATAGAAATGTGATGATTTTGTTATGTAGAAAGCTATTTGTAAAGGCATCTTTTATTCTTCATGGCATATCTATGGCCTGACCTAGCTCATTACACTTTAATCCTCACAAACATTGTATTTATAGTCCAGGTTTTCAAAAATAGAATTTCAGAACATACAGGAGTCATCACCTTCACCTTCCTTTGAAATTTATGCTACTTAAAGCACCCATTAAAATTGTTCCTGAACTCACTGAGTGTGTAAAGGTTGTTGGATAATCTCCCTCTATTACAACAATTTTTCTGTGTAGTGCTTAGATCATGCAGGATTATTTGTGAGCAGATGATAAAAAAGAAGAAATCTTGCAGGCCCGACAAATTGCTTTACTAGGGTATAATCTGATGGTGTTAAATAAAGCTGTTTTGATACGACAGCTTGAAAACAAGATGAAGTTTTATTGTTTTCATCTGATACTTGGAATAATTGTATCTGTTGGAGAATCGATGTCCTGTGTCATAGTTGCAAGTGAATTTATAGAGAAAAAGAAGTGCTTGCAGTCATTATCACTAATGCATATGTGTATACAATTCTTAGACATATGAAGGACCAAAACAAGAAGGTTGCCAATCTGAAGCACAATCAGCAAATGGAGAAAAAGAAGAATGCACAGTTGTTGGAAGAAGTTCGTAGGCGAGAGGACAATATGACTGACAACTCTCAACATTTACAAGTGAGTTTAATTTTCATCTGTGTTTTAAAATCATCAACTAAAGTACACTTCTGTTTCACTGTGTGTCTTCCACGATGCATAATGAATCTTGTCCCTTAAAGAGCTTATGGCTCTCTCCTTTCCTACCAGAGGATGCACTACCGACTTCAGTTGCACCCATGAAATAATATTTAGGGTGAGGAAAAAGCAATAGAAATTGAAGCCCTCTCCTCACAAGGATTGTGAGCTTGTTTTGAGGAGAGTCTGGGCAGACCTCTACATATCTTGGTGATTAGCTCTGCAAATTCAATTTAGTTTTTCAAGAGCATTCAATTGTATACAGAACTTCTGCCATATTTTCCAGTGTGGAGATTGAAGGCAACAGCATTTGAGACCCACGAGCCCCTTCTTGTTCTGTGTTTCTAGATGTAGCACTTCACGTTAAATTCCACTGTCTGGGAGGGCAATTCTGTATCAACAGGGAGATCATAATCTGGTTGCATACTCAGATCATTTAACGAGTGTGATTTGATCTTATTAACTCTCTGTACATGCATATGTAGTGGGTTGAAAAGATGAGGATAGACTGTCTAAGAAGGTAGTGATGAATTTTGAATCCTCATTAGAGATAATTTTTATGTACTTAGATGTAACATAGAGGAACACAGTATTTGATGGGTCTCATAATCATTACTGCACAGTTACTACATCAACATCTTTCTCCTTACAGTTTGAACGAAAAGGTTATTTATCTCTTTTTTAATTTAATATAGACTTTAAAACTTATTCTAGGAGAATTTCTACAGTTTGTAAGTTATTGAGTTCAGGCATTGAGATTTGAGAGATAATTAGCTGATCTGGTTAAATGATATGTTACATACTAGGGAGTTTGTATTAAAGACCACAAAGCATGTTTGATGCTTGACTTAAAAATTACTCTATGAGATCTGACCATGAAAAACTATGAAGAGAAGTACTGATTTCTGTCAACAGCCTCAATGTCCCCACATCCCATATTTATAGGCAGGTCTAATTTACAGTGCAAAATATCAATATTGCTGTGATCTGCTTAATATAATGGGTTTCTGAAAAGTTTCCGATAGATGGAATTTGACCCTCACATACTTCATTTGGTACTGTATTTCTCATGTGTTCCTGCATGCAAAATGGAGAAATTAATACCACACCTCTGTTCAGGCTTGTGTTGGTGAAACTGTACATCAGAATCAAATTCAGGAAATGATACATTATTTATGCATCTGTGTGGTCTTATATATACTTTGTAGCTTTGGTCATTACGTACTGATAGCATCACCATGCATTCTACTGCATGTGATATAGTGATAAAACTTTGTGAAGTATGTGGTCTGACAATATGATATATCAAAATTAAATTTCAGTATTGAGCAGCTACTTGTAATTAATGTGGTTCAGTGAAGAGAATATATTAGAGCTTTATTTTTTCAGTATTATTTTGGAAATCTATCAGAACGATGTGATCACCAGAGAATAGAAGTCATTCCAGGGGTCTTTGATGTAACTGCTATGATTGGAGCTTTCAAGTCATTTGATGAGAATGAGTCTACCAAATGGAAGCTGCATGGCTGAATAGCCTGAATTTAGAAAGAAAAAAGCTTGTCTGGTGTATAGGTTTTCTGTGCTGTTCACTGGCTGCAAAGCATTTACACACTAAGAACAGTTTATGAAAACCAGTTAACCAATAACTATTTTTCTGTTACTATGCCTTAAAATGTTACTATCTTAAATATTATATACTTCAGCATATTACTTTCAGTAATGTATGTGTGTATGTGCTGTGGCCCATCATACACTTGCTGAGCTGCTGGGAAACTGAAAAAGAGAGGACCCCTGCTGCTTCTGACTGTCAGTAGGTGCTTTGCATTCCCAACCCTTCCTTCAGTAGCTGCAAGGACAACAGGAGGGACCGAGTATTGGTTGTCTGCGCTGCTGGCGTGCTAGGACAGCTAATCCTGCCTTCTCTGGCATAGGCAAAGCAGGCAATCTGCTGCTTTTAAGTTTGCTACCATAACTAGTTGTTATATTTCCAGTGTCTAAAAGGTTTCCTCATTTCCTTGGCTTATTTCTTCCCATGTCTTTCTTGATGTCAACCATTGTGTTCATGCAGGGCTGGATGTGTTCTCTCTTTGCAGCTTGCTTCTTTAGTGAATTAGACTGGCTGTCACAGAGGTGGCAAATCCACCTGCATGAAAAGGGCTTGTTTGACTTTACAGGTTGAGCCATAAAATACCTGGAGATGTGCAGTTGCAAATAGAAGTTTGACTCTACAGCCCTGTGATACGTTCGAGTAAATCCTTAAGGAAACAAAGTGAATGGAGAGGGATGGAGAAAAGCTGCCAAACTTGATGAATATCTGTCAGCTTTTTCCTTCCCCAGCAAATTAAGATAGAGTTACTTTGGTCTAGCAGGTACACGAGACAGTTACTATTTCACTGCTTCAAGGGATCTAGGTAGCTAGGGAAAAAATGCCCTCTTAGGCCTTGTGGTTTGGAAGTGAGAGGTTAAAGAAATTAGAATGTTTCAAACCATTGACTTGTGTGTTGGCAATGCTGGGATGCTCTGCAGCCCACCTAGGTAGCATCATTGGGCGTGGACCTCTGGCAAGTAAACGCATTCCTCTGGCCTGTTTTCCACTCACAACAGTGAATCTATCTATGCTGACAGATTTTACAGCAGTCAATGTCAAGAGAGCAGTCCCAGTTATCAGACCAGTGCTCCATAGTGCAAGCCCCTTGAGATCAGATAGATGTGCCCTTCTGGCATAGGCTGGAGCCTGTCCTTCCTTGCTCCCTTCATTGTTTCAGTCTTTCCTCCCTTTCCTCTCTTTTTTTCCCTTCCTTCCTAGTGCTATTGTGTCCTCCTGAACTCTGGAGGATACTATTCAAAGGATTTACGGGGCCAAAGGAGTAACATTCAAGATTTCACAGTCAGTACAGGGTGGAACTGCCTGTTTGTAGCTTCCCCATAGATAAAATACGCTGAGAACTGCACCCAGGTTTAAGTTTCAGTGGGAACCATGCGTTCAACTAGTTGAGTAATAGAAGAGAAATGGCAAGGCTTCATACCATCCATGGAGTCCCCCACAAGCAATGTGAAGGGCAGCATAACCTCCTTGTTTCTGCTTCTGCCTGCGGCATCAGGTGTAAGACACCAGGCCCTTGCTGTGAATCGTTGCCACCAATTCAAGTCCTGGCAGTTCCAACCACTGACAGAGGTTAGCACTCAAACAGCAAGTGTCATCACTTTTCAAGAGGTGACAAGTTTCCTCTGCAGGTATAGAGAAGAACATAACAAGACTGGGTTTTCTTTCTACAGTGCAGAGATCAGCTATTACTCATCTCTAAGTGGCAGTGCAGGGCAAGATGGAGCACAGCCCTAAGATGCTGGTGAGTGAGTCCACAGTAAAAGAGACAGTCTTAGCAGCCCTAGGACAACATAATTATTACAAAAGATCATTATTAACTTCTTGTCCTGTTGTTCTCTCCCAATACCAAGCTCAGTCTCACAGAGATCTCTCTACCACAGACTGACCTACCTTCATCCAGCTAATTGTGGGCAAAAGCTGTTTAGAAAGGACAGGCAATTAGATTGGCATTGTCACATAATTTGGACCATTCTATGGCAGGAACCTGCCAGCACTTACTCTGCTGCCTTGGCTGAGGCAAAGGAGGCTGTGCTTGCCACTGGTTGCACACTGAGAAAATATCTCTCCAAAGTTGCTGTTACAAGGCAGGGGTTGTGTGAGCTGTAGCACACATAGCCCAAGGCAGAGTGATCCTGCCATTTAAGAGCTTCCACTACTGCAAATAGCTCTCCCACTTCTTTGCAGGGCTATTTTAACTCTCAGATGGCTTTCTTTGGAAATATATGTGTCTCTTTAAACCCAAAGCTGTTACAGATGAAGATGAACTAACAGCATCAAGATGGTTCTCTGGGAAGATTCACAGCCTCATTTAGTTTCATTTCTTCTTAAAATTGCCGTTTTGGTGATTGGTCTGGAGGAGAAGACTTTCTTGTATCTTATATAACACAAAATCTCTCTTGTATCATGTCCAGAGCCAAGTATGGAAGAAGTCTGCGTCTGAGATATCTGGAAAAGTCTAATGCAAAGACTGCGAGTCGAATACTTTTGGGAAAGCCAAACATAAACCTAAGGAGCGTTTGAATGCATTTTTTGCATTTTGAGTTGTTTTGTATAGTACAGACTATACTTTTCTATCTACACGAGCTGCTTGAATTTCTGAACGGGACTTCTCTTGACATTGCCTACCTCTTGTGGAGCTTTTCTTTCACAGGAAAACTAGGTGAGGCTTCATTCCCCTGTGACTTTCAGAGTTATCATGGGGAGCTTTTTGTGGCATCTGTCTGACAAGAGAGCACTGAACTGTAGAGATTTCTGTTATGTGAGGAGTTGTGTGAAGACTGTAGGGCAGAGAACAACGAAGTATTCTGTCATAAACTGTCACAAAGTCAAAACTCAACAGGAATAGGTCAGGTTAGACAGGGCTTTGAGCAACCTAGTCTAGTGGAAGGTTTCCCTGCCCATGTCAGGGGGGTTGGAACTAGATGATCTTTAAGGTCCCTTCCAACCCAAACCATTCTATGGTTCTATGATTTCCCAAATGGGCTTGATGACATGTGTCCTTGTATGATTGCTTCTTTCATAAGATTAAGGAAGTTGGGGTAGTGGTAGTATCTGGGACTTTTTTTTTCTGTTGCTCTTGTGAGGTAGAGGAATTGTTATTCTCTGTGGAAGTTCTGTAGGATTTGCTTTGGAAAATTAATCACAAAATTCATTGTTCCAGTAAAAGCTCATGATACTAATTCTAAATCTAATGGAAACATGTCCCTGACTCGCATGTTCTAGTGATGGGAACATACACAGAATTCAAATTGGGGTATAAGAGTTGACTAAATGAATAATCTGACAGAACAGAATACTTGATCACTCTTAGTATTAAATTACAATTTATAAATAATATATAGAGTTAATAAAATGTCGTAACAGTAGTGATCTAAGGATTCAAGTGAGGCAGAATTTGGGGGAGACACATTATGTGAGATATATGATATAGTGTGAAAAACAAGTGTCTGGGAGTACTATGCATCTGCTAATTAAAAATAAAATTAATTGGTATTTCAATAAATATTGAATTAACATCTTAGTAAATCGTAGGATCCAACCACCTTTTCTTGTTACTATTTATAATATGTTCTACTATGTTTAGTAGAAACATCCTGTGTTTATAGGCACTTGTAACACATAGTGCTAGTGTCTATAGTGTGCTTGTTACATTTGTGAATGATGTGTTGAGCTATTAGGGTAATGTTTATCCTGAAATTCTCTGGCCTGAAGTAATGATTGTATTTGTTGGCTAGATGTGATAAGCTGGCTGTTCGCTAGCTGCGATAAGCTCAGCTGAGAATTGAAGAGCAATTAGACTAGTCAAATTACATCTACTCCAGCCAAATCTCAATCTCTTTTGCAGAAGTACTGGAAAAGATGTCATAAGAAAGCTAGTATAATTGTCCATGGACCATTCAGGGTGTCATTCAGGGCAAACTGAAGCAGTCAGTTGAAGTGCAATCCATTTTGTAGAGCTCAAGCAGGGACTGAAGCTCTAACCATTCAGCTATCCATTTGCTTTCTGGTAGGTTTGAAGAAGTTCAGAAGCCTGTAGTTTCTTTGAAGCTTCGGTAGTATGTAATACTTCCTGAGGCTTGTAGCATCATGTATATTCATGACATTTTTCAGTATCTTCTCAGATAAAAACCTCTCAAAGCTGGTTCATATCCTAGCATCCATGCTTGCAGATCAAGTTTGAATCTCTGATGGCCCCATCTCACAGCACTTCAGGGCCACTGCTGTGATGGAGAGTGCCCTGGAATGCCTGAGGAGGGAATTCACTTTGGTCACCCTCAGCTATCAGTTATAATTGTGAGTGATGCTTCAGGTGTGGTTTTGGGGGGTTATTTGGATCACTGTAAAATTTGAAACACCAGGGAGCCAGACTTCAGATTAATTCTTGGGAATGAAGAGTAGTTGTGAGGTTTTCTGCTTTTTCCTTCCACAAATCAAGGGCAGACCTGTGCACGTCTTGCCAAATGTGATGGTCATATATTACATAAAGCATCACAGCAGGAGAGCTGGCCGTTGAACAGCTTATCGTGAATTCTTTTGAGAATGGTGTATCTGACGTCTTCTTTTTTCTGTGTTTTTTTTTTTTGTCTGTCTTAAAAAGATGAGGCTTTTTGAGAATGCTGAGCTAAGTAGTATACAGGCATCACGTCATAAAGTTGTGCATAATTCCTCAAATCTCTGCAGGATCTTGAAATGTTATAGATGTGAGACATTTATTTCCTAAAATGCATTTTTCTTGATTATTGTATGGAACGTGTTTGTTCTAGTAGCACTGTTACCTCAATAGATTTGGGAAAGAAGACATTTACATAACATTGAGAACTAGAGTGGGCTTGGTTTTGATTCTGATTTTCAAAGCTGCTGTAAAAACAACAACAACAAAGTCCGTTCTTTTCTCTAGAGTAAACAATAAGAGTGTGCATGGAATAATGTTCACATATGTCTCATCACATAGTCCCAAAGGAAATTATATGTATGCTTTTGTCTGGTCATACTTTTCATAAATGTAAAGTATCAATTCAATAAGTGAATTGAACATTGTGGAATCGTATCTGTACTAAGTCCAGAAACACTGCTCTGCAGAAACTATGCACACTGTCCAAAGCATACATGTCACAAGAGAGGTTCAGGGATGAGACTGAAAAGAAAGTTAAAAAGTTAAATACCCTATTCGGCTCTGATCTACACAGCTTCTGGATGTTTCTGATTTTCTTCTGGTTTATCTGCTGGAAAAGTTTTTGACTCTCCTAAGGTTTTAAATGCTTGGGTTATTTGTCACAATTCTCTTTTAGGTAGCTTGGATTTTCTTTGGGCAGAAATCCACATGTTGAAAGAGGCATTTCACTAAAAAAATTGTTTTTGAGTGAGACAATGTGTAGTTCTCATTAGTTTCAAATATATACAGGCAACTTGATCAATGCTTTAAGTCTGAACTATTGTGAAACAGATTGTGTACACACATACATTTTCCAGGTGTAAAAATCTCACTTTTTAAACAGAGTCCAGCATGTCAGCCTTGGTTTGTCACTGGACATACTGAAGCAAGGCAAGAATTCTAGTTTTTCAATACTTTTGTACTGGCTGGAAGTTTAGTCTTAGGTAATGAATAAAACATGATCAGGAGAAAGTCCTATCAAAAGAGAGAAAAACTGGGTACTTAATATTACTGCTGTCTGATTATTGGCATGTGAATATCTGTGGTATCATACTCACTAAAAATAGCTCCCAAGAGATTTCATAGCTAGTCAGCATGAATGCTTAAACTTACATTTGTTTGTTTATTTTTCACTCTGTGCTTCAACATGCAGTTTTCATCTCCATAATAGCTCTGGAAATACAAACTATACTAAAGACATGGCACATTGCTGTGTGTTATATCTGTGTCTTTTAAAATAAAGTAGAAGCATGGCCTAAACAAGGGGTATAGCTGACATCAATTTATTATGATTTTTCTCTTAATGCAGTGTATTTCCTACTGCATTGTCTCAAAAACTTTGAAACTATAATATTAATAAAAAGGGGAAGCTAGGGAATGAGATGAAGTCTCAAATAAAAATGAACAGAGCAGCGTAATCAGTTCAGAGACAGAGGAAACAGTTGTAACTGTTAGGCAGACAGGCATTCGTATACGTAGCTGACATAAGGCAGGAGAGAATTAATTGCATAAACACAGCTTTGTATTTATTAGTGCTGAAATATATGTGTAGGGAGGAAACCCAACCTTTTAAGAGGTTGAAATCATGGGTTATCGTATTGAAACTGAATTCTAGTTTAAGCATGCATCTGAAGGTAGACCTATATGTCTCTGGAAGACTCTAATAATTCCGAGTGTTTGGGAGATTCTGTACGTTTCTGTCTTCAGAAGGCCGGTCATTTTGTGGGGAGTGATGGAGATAAGATTGGGATTTTGTCTTTCACACCGTTCCTCTCTGATTTCCACAACGTGCATGCATGAAATGGTCTCACTGTGATGAGTAGAATTGCTCCTTACCTCTCATTGTTGTGTGTAGAGAAGAAGGGGAAATAGGTGACTGCTCTTGATTTTTCTTTCTCAGTATTGTGAGCGTTCAGAATACACAGATGAGATATGATGGAGATAGACTTTTGGAAATATGTACAGAGGCAAGAAAAAGGATAAGATATGACCTGCAGTGTTTTTGAAGATCTTGCCTCTTGCTAAGATTTCTGCTATCAGTTACAAATATTTTAAAACAAAAGATAGGTTCTTTGCAAGTCCCTGTAAGAATCAGCTGCAACAAGTCGTTCAGTCTTTGTGTAAGTTAACAAAGAATCACAAGGTTTTGGAACCAGTTCAGTGACAAATTCAGAAGATGGGGTCAGCCACAGCTAGAATTAAGTTCGTCCTTTAAAGGTCTCGTGGACTTGTTTGTGGAAAATACAGACTAGCAGCTTATTTTTATTATGGTTGTAGTGAGTTAAAAACTTATTTAAGATCAAAGACTGTGATGGCCTTGTGTTGTAGTTGTCCTATTTAATATTGTAGCCCATGTAGAAATATTTTCAACACCAAGCATATTGCAAAACATTCACACTAAATTGTAATTTTTTTTTGACTGGATACATTTCTTCAAGCTGTTGCAAATACTTTTTAAAAAGTATGTTGATTCCAAGTGCAAGTGAGCAATATTTGGAATTTTTGGCGAAGTTCTCCATATAGAGTCTATTATGTTAATAAACTAACATACAAAGAATTGTAAACTTCAATATTTTGTGCGAGTTTTCTGAAACACATCTACAGAATTCTATTCAATTTATTACTTGAAAACTAAAAAATGTCCTTGTATGCTTCTGTTTTCAAAGTACCAGTTCCTTGGGGACTGTAAGGTTTCATCTTTGAGTGGTTATGCTGAAGTTTGGTCAATTTGTAAGAAAATTAGTGTTCATATACATATCAAACTGTTTTACCCTTATAAAGCAAGAGTTATGTATTAGCAAATGGAAAGAACCTAGCACAGTAGATTACACCATTGTGTGCATTAGTGATATGTTCGTGGGTGCTTCCTTTGGCATTTCTCCGTGTCTCTAATTATGGCTGGATTTTGCCAAGATACAGTGTAGCTTATAATGTCCAACCTTCAACAAAATGTACAGCTTATTATAAATTTCACACAGTTCAGGGAACTATTTTTCTCTTTGTGAATATGTGGGAAAAAGGCAAGAGCTGCATTTTCTTAAAGCAGTCATTTTCATGTAGCTGATCGTAAATTTTTAATACAGATTTTGAAAAAGTAGGACTTAACAAAAGTATCTTTTCTGTTATGCATTGATAACCAATCTATAAAAAAATCTTGGAGTGGAGGCTCAGGCAGCGGGTAATAGAAAAAGTAAATAAGCCTGTGATGATGTAGAGCAATATATTAAAAAATGATTACGAGATTAGAAGTGCATACTTACAAAAATCAAACTGATCGATTCAAACACACATAAGACTGTTGAAGACACAGCTAGTGTACGTATGTTCAGATTTCTAACATAATATAAATATAAATTCAGATTGTAAACATGGATGGACATTTAGGAATTTTTCTTCCTTGGCCTGTGGAGGTTCCATAAATTGTGGATAAATTCCATATGTGTTGCTGAAACGTGTGTTGAACTTCAGCCAGTAGTTTGAGATTATGTTGAAGAAAATATTTCTAAAAGGTTTCAGATGAAGAGAAGTATTTGAGAGTCCACAGAGGGCAGGAAGGTTGATTGGTGGGTCTGAGGATCAATACCAGAAGTGGTTTTTTTCTTTGGGGATTTACTTTGACATTTGTTTTCGTTGTGCGGTGTAATCCCCAGAAGCCAAAACTACTCTTGTTATAAAATGTCCCCATAGAGAATCTGTGAAAATCTCACTTAAAGATCAATTTCTGCCAGACTCACAGTCTCTTATAATTTTTTTCCTTTGTCATAAATGGTAGGCTGACAGAAGTGACTCAGTGTTCTGTGCTATGTTCTAACCAGCTACAATATAAAAAAAAATTTAGCTGGTAAAATGTTATCAGTACAACTGTTGTATGTAGTTGTCTTTTCCATTCTTTTGTCTAATCACAGTATATAAGTATGTATAAAATAACATGAATTTTATTCTTAGAACTCTCCCAATTTATTATTTTTGGATTTTTAAGCAGGTACAATATTATAGAACATTATATATAATTATTAATACAACATTTGAACTATTACAGGGACTTCTAGACCATCCCATATCAGAAAGTCTGAATACTGACTTTCTCATCTTTTTCAGTTTCTACACTGAAGTCAGAAACATAATGCTTTTGTGTTGTCTAACTAATGTTAATTCACTGATGTTGCTGCCCAAGAATAAAATCTGGACATGTTGATTTGCAAGCAAAGTTAAATTTGTATATTCTAATATATTAATTTAGAAATCTGTGAACTGCAGTTATTGACAAGTATTTTGTGTTTAGATTAAGTATGTTATTTCCACTATGTGCTTTAAGAATTGCTTTGTTAGTTGAAAAGGGCATATATGGCAAAGCCCTGGAAGAAAAAGACCCTGTTGGAAAAAAACAAAACTGCAACAATAGGAAACAGGAAAAATTTAATGTGATACGCCTTTTTTTCTCCCTCTCAATATTTACGTAATAACTCACACATGTGGGACTCCTGTAGTCTCCAGGGGGCAATCACATTCAACATGCATCAAAAGAAATAGTTCAGTTAAACCAACTTTCCCTACCCAGCAATAATTACCACAGGCTTACACTGAGATATAGTTGCAAAAGGTTAGTCAGCAGGGCATCTGCAAATCAAGTCATATGTCAACTCTACATCAATAACCTCATTATAATAGATGTTAGTATTTCAGCACATGACTGTCCAATATAGCATTCTACGTATAGTTCATTTTTAACTTTTACATTGACTTATAGCTTGTCTAATATTTTACTAACTTATGTATTTAAAAACTCTATATTACATAAATTATAATCAATGACAAAAACAATGATTTAGATGAAATTCTGCAAAGTGAAATTGCAATAAAATGTCTGACACTATTTGTGTAGCTGTCTTCAATATAAGATGAATATAGGAGGTTTAACCCTGTAATACAAAAGCAGTATAATGGAAATTTGTGTTAGCATAGATTTTCTGATTTAGGCATTGCTTAAAAATGTTACCTATATATTTTTTTATTTTCAGTTTTCACAAATAAAAGCTATTTTCCTATATATAAACTAGCAAAAAAGTAATCATGTTCTAGAAATAAAACTGATTAGCTAAATTCTGTGCAGACTGTATATCTATAATACTTTGTTATAACCATAGCCTATGCATGGGCTGTAACATTTTTTTGCTGAAAGCCTAATAGGTTGGATGAAAATACAGAAAAGTTTTCAAAAACCTCCTCGTGGTCTGCATCAAGCTGAGATTTCTAGCTAGTTTTATAATTTGGTCTTGGTGTATTTACCTGTTTTTAACCAGTGCTAGCTGTTGCTGCTGTTTCTCACTCTCCATAGATCATTTTGAATGGCAGGTAAGTCTGTTACTAATACATCTGGTCAGTAACAAAAGTTCTGCTTGAGGTAAGGCTAAGTAGAATTATTCTGGTTGGTTGCTAATAAGCCAGATTTATACCACTTATCTCTCATTACAAGTGTTCTGTAATAGCCTTATACACCATTACTTACAGACTACCTTTTGTTACAGACTGGAAAGAGAAGGGAGGTGAAGGTGCTTTTTTACATAATCTTGTCTAGAACAGTCCTACCTTGGAAAGTTTTCTTAAAATTATTCCCTGTGAGCGCATCTTTGCTTGGAGAAGCTTTCATGCGACAGCTTTCTTTAGAAGATTTTGGGACTAAATTTCACTTTTATACTTTGCTAATCCCTTTTTTTTTCAATTGTTTGGTTTTAGTTGAGCAGAATTTAGCCAGAAAAATTAATGATGGTAGAATAGATAAGTCAGGAAAAAAGGACATGATTTTGAAATCTCAAGCTGAACCATCAGATCTTGTAGTTAAAGAAACAAACAAGTATTGGCCATCTATTGAAATCTGTAGTCACGTAGAGCAAAGTCGTATTCAGATATAGACTTCTTCACCATGGAAGTATGAGAGTAAATTGTTAATATTTCAGTTTCCTAGCTATTTCACAATACATGCAAGTTAAAACAGTACACACAGGCTGCCAGAAAATGCTCATTTGTGACTAAAGGTAAAAGTAAAACTTTATGTTCAATTAAGAAACCACACAGTTGACATAGCATGCTTTATTAGTAGATCTCAAAGTATTTTACAGAATAGAAGTGTAACAAATATATTGAGAGAAACTGAGGCATAAGGAATAAAGGTTATGCGCAAGGTGTTCCAGGTGGCTGACGGCACCATGAAGCACAGACTTACTATTAGTCTGTCCAGTGTTCCATTTACTGGTCTGATCTGTTAATTGATAATATTTTGAAGTGGTGTGTCACTTATGATACTAAAAGTGTTTGCTAATGAATTGCTACTGATTGAGGTACTTAGTGCAGGTGAATTTGAAATAGTTTTTGGTCAAGTGAGAGATCGGTAGATCAGTCTTTAGCATGTGAAAGATGAGGAAGACTACATACCAAGTTAACTATCTTGCAATAGCTAGATAGTCTTACTAGTCTCTCACTTCTCTGTGAATGATCTGTAATAGCTGCAGATGAAGAAAAAGAGTACTGCCATTTGCAGTTTAGATTTCTTTTACAATGGATTCAGCTTTTATTTTTTTAACCTGGATTATCAAGATAATCAGATAAGTCAACAATGACACTGGAGTGCAGTACATCAGATTTTACAGAAGGCTGATGTTTATCTGTTCTTTCAAGTTACAGCTAGGGTCCTGTCTGCTTTAATAAGCATTTCTTTGATCCTCTACTTGTGTTTGTATGTTTCCATTTCACTTTTTCCTTGAAAAACAGTCTGTTCAGCATTCTGCATTTGAAAAAGACTCCTTCCCTAGATGTTCCTTGGAGAAAGGCTGATAGGTTATGGATATTGTTGAAGTCCCAATGTTTTAAATAAATAAATGTATTAATACAGTCGGAGGGTTTTTTCTGTTACAACTTCCATAATTGTTAATAGGGAAAATGAACTGAATCTAAAATAATAGCTTGATGTAGCTGAACTATAAAAATGTTAACTTTGAGTCTTAAACAGCAAAACTATTCACAGAATGCAGATTTTTTTCATATTGCCTACAAAAAAATACTTTTGAGTTATTTCTATTTCTGGGGATGTTTTAGTGATGTGAATTAGAAATGCTTTTACAAATGCATTTGTTCTTTAGTGGGGTGGAGTTTTATTACGCAAGATTATTCAGTATCAGCCAGTCATGTTTCTTTTCACAGTTGCATATTGGCATAATGAAAGAAGCATTTTACACCTACTCTTTATCTGTCACATGCCTCTGTCATATTGAGAATTACCATAATTTACCCATCTAGAAGCTATGACAAAGATAAAAGCCAGGTGTGTGTGATCCCCCCCTTTTTATTTTTTTTTAAAACTTCAAAGGACATTATAACAGTATGAACAGTGTGTCACGAGTGCTACAGTCCCTTTGTTTTGAAGAAAGAACTTTGTGTTTTCCTGCATATGGGGTGAATTCCTGGCTCTAGTAAAGTTAATGGGAATTTTGCCACTGCCTTGTCAGACAAAGATTTCTCACATGAAGAGAAGAATAATCTAAAAAAACCCTGTACAGACAAAAAATAAACTTAAAAGGTCATTGAGAAAGCGGATCTCAAGTACAAATGGAAACAGTCCATTGTCATTCATCATTGACATTTGGTCTGTTGATGGGAGTTGTAATTTGTGAGAAAGTCCTTCCGCAGTCAGCTGTAAGGTTTGTCAAGATTGGTTTTCTGTCTGGGTGTTCTTTTATAAGAACATTTGGCTGCCAAGTCCTAACAAATATCATTACTTCTCCTAATACAGACGTTAGAAAGGATTGCTTAAAGGCTATTGTCTGGTTCTTGTGTTTTCAGCATAGGCATTGATCCTTTATGCATCGTGGCTTTGTTCACCTTTTTCTTATGAAACTGACAAACACTTAAATAATTAGTGCTATAAGCAGGATAACTGGTGTCTTAAACTCATTCTCTTTTATATCTTTTCTCTAAATGTGAAATAAGCGTATCACAAGACTACTAGAAAGCTATCTTATAAGACATCACCTAACAGCTTCTTACCTAAAAACTTTGCTGTGAATATGTTCATGGGACACCTGGGCGAAGGTATCCTAAATCTGTTGTGGAATGGTATGAATTATTAACTACAGTTAGCTGCCTGACATAAGCTGACTTGTATATTGTTGGTTTTCTAAGGTGCTTTATTCCAATTTTCTACTGCAAATTACATTCTTCCCTTACTTAATTGAAAGGTGTATAAAGTACCTGTTAAATTAAAACACATACTGAATTATATAGTAGACAGTCAGGTGTAATAATTTATCTAAGGACCTGAAAATGTTTCTTAAAGGCTAAAGGAGAAAGTTTTGTATAATTGTTGTCCTTCACAATCCCTTGAGTCATGATTTCCCCATTCGGTTTGCTGTGCTACTTTGAAAAGCCAGGACATTATAAAATATATTTGAAGACATTTGAAGAGTATTTTTTTCTGCAAGTTCCCAGTGCAGAATTGTCTCTCCTGGTTATAACAAGAGAAGCAGGGACCATACACAAACATTTTTGTACTAATGCTGCTCATGGTAACGAGACAAGCTGCAGCTGAAGTGGGAGGGGATCCAGGAGACAGGACTGGGGATATGAGTGGGCACAGGTGTGGGGGAAGTCCCCAGGTGATGCCAGTTAGGGTCATTAAGTCCTGTTGGTGCCCTCAGGGCCATGACAGCAGCATCTCCCTCTCCCTGTCCTCCTACCTCATGGAGGTCTGGGTTCGGAAAGGACTGGCTGTAAAATGACCTGTTTGCTGTGGGGTGCCAGTGGGCTGTTTCAGGGGTAAGGAGGTGGCACAGGGGACTTGGAGCTGGCTCAGCTTCATGGCAAGGATACGACTGAGGGGCCTGCAGCTGGTGGGAGGGAGTTGGTGCTTGAGGCTGCCACTGGGAAGCCCCCCTGCTCCCACCACATGCTGAGAGGGAAGTCCCTGAGGAGCCTGGGGCTGGGCAGGGGGTTGGCTGCGGGGAGGTCAGAGCCCGGGGCCTGGAGGAGGAGGGACGTGGGCAGGCTCCGTGGCACAGGACTGCGGCTGGCTGGGGCTCCCTGCCAGGCTGCAGGGCAGGCCAGCTGCCCCCTCAGGGACTGGGAGCACAAGGCCACCCAGGCACCGGCTGGTCCAGTCCTGCAGGATCTCAGCATGGTGGACGGAGCTGGGTGCTAGCAACAGGGTCTGTCCACAGTCCCAGGCATGATTAGGGATGAATCGGGTCCGAAGGAACCCAGTCAGGAGGAGCAGACGACGGGACCAGCGGCCTGACTGGGGACAGAGGGCTGCCATGTATGCTCCAGGTCCCCTCAAGAGATGAGATGCCAACTGCTGAGCACCAACCTGTGTCTGGGGAACAGGCATGGAGACAGGTAAACCTACAGCATAGTTCTGGCAGATATATGGTATTTTTTTCAAATGTTTTCCTTCACCGTACTGTTGATTTGATGAAGTTATTTCATACAGAAAACCTAGAGAAAAAGGAGTAGGAATCCTTCAGTCTGTAAGGGGAGGTGCTGAAAGGTAAAGACTTTCTGGAGCCTCTGTACAGCCTTACTATATGGTATTTTTATTTTCTCTGTCTTTTACAATGAAGACCTATTAGGTTGATATTTCGGCCTGAAATTTCTGAGAAAGGAGTAAGTAGTTTAAATGGGTAACACAAATCTATGTTTGTGTTAGACTGCAGCTACATAAGATTTAGTTAAAGGACACAGACCTAAGTGCCTCTTCGTTTAAATCGGCTTTCTCACAGTTCTGTATATACATTATCAAAGTTCATATATAGGTGCAGCTTTGCCCTCCCATGCCCAGTGGCTGAGGTGTGTAATGTTGATTTTAACGCAGTAGACTGCTGGTGGGTAGACTCAATTGCATGTTTTGAAGATGACATATGCATCTACCTCGAAGCATTACAGCACATTTGCTTGTGGTTTTGTTGCCCTTTTTCTTTGTGAAAGGAGTCTTATGAGAAATTGGAGTACTGCAGTTTCAAAAATTTTTAAAGGTGTGCTCCTCCCTTTCCCTGGTATAGTAATACATTTACGTGCTCGTCTTAGAGGTGTTTTTTCTTGCTCCTTTTCAGGATTAATGCTGTAATTACACTGTTTGGTGCACATGTGTTAAATTTTCCTTCACAGGTTATACTACATGTGCAGTGACCATCTGTCCTCTAACCCAGATGTAGATATAGCAAGTGTAAACCTATGTCTCTTCTGGCAAGGTTCTGAAGAATCTAGTGTCTCTGATAGGGTGTGTGGTTTGTTTTGTTGTCTTTTTTTAAAAAAAAGTCTTTCTTTTTTCCCCTCAAATATGTTATTCCCAATACTAGTTCTTGCGTAAAAAACACGTGGCCGGATGTTTCATATAGTGATTGAAAGTAAGTAAATCAGGCAGAATGTAACTATAGCATTTGTGCTTTAAAGAAAAGCATAATCAATAATAAATTCAGTGAGCTAGTAACGAAGCACTTAATTGTTTTTGAGAATGTTAGAATGCTGGAAAATATCTCAGTATTTTCATGAAAATTTCAGATGTTTAGCACTGAATATGTATTCAGAAGGAAAAAAGAACTTTTCCCACTACCTTTTTAATGTAGTAATTGAACAAAATCTGAGTCAAACTAGGTCCATGATATGAATGTGTAAGCTTGTACAAACTAGTATGAATCCTGAATGCCACTAATTTATTTATCTTTAATAAATATTTTAGACTACTTCCATACACATAGAAGTTATAAATTGTGGCAAAAAAGTGGAGTTGTGTGTCTGTGTGTTTTGGAAAGAATTGCTCTTTGGTAGAATTAATATTCGAAATATGAACAAATGGAAGTCTACTTAAGAGAGTATGAATTTTCTGAGGCTTTTAGTGTCAGTCACATTCAGTATGCATATTGCTATTACTTTTTTTCTGCAATCTGAAAATTTTGTCCAGTATGAATAGTATATAAATATAAAATTTGGCCAATTTTTATTGATTAGTCTTTTATGTGTATAAAAAGTTGTATTTATTTCTCTATACTTTCTCAGCCATGTAGTTTGGTCAAAACTTCATTAACATTCGCACAAATGCTTGTCTTTATTGTTCATATCTTTTAAATGATCAAAATATCGTCTTTATGTATGTTGGCAGTATTGTGTACACATAATAATAGCCTCAAGTAGCATCAGGGGAGGTTTAGATTGGATATTAGGAAAAATTTCTTTACTAGAAGAGTGGTCAGACATTGGAATAGGCTGCCCAGGGAGATGGTTGAGTCACCATGCCTGGAGGTGTTCAAAAAACGTGTAGATGTGGCACTTTGGGACATGGTTTAGTAGGCACAGTGGTGTTGGGTTGATGGTTGGACTTGATGGTCTTAGAGGTCTATTCCAACCTATGATTCTATGAGTCTATATTTATGTCTTCATTCCCAGTGTTGAATACCTAAGGAATTTTGTTTTGGTGCATCTATAGGTATGAACAATCAATGCATTCTCATTCTTCATAAACCACTGTGACATCCTTGACAGATGTCCCATTCAGAGAATGTTTCGAGTTCTCTTTTTTGTTGGTGTAAATGATTTTTCACAATTCATGAGGTAAAGCTGGAAAGCAAGCAAAATACAGCTTATGTTGCGGTACAGCTGTGCTGACTACCACTGATATTAACTGCTGATACGACACTCTCTGTAGCTGTTTAGTATTTTCAGTCAAATAAGCAAGCTGAATATTAGCCTATAGTGATTTAATAAAATGAAATTGAAACCAGGTTTAAAAACTGGGGACCGAGAGTGATGCTGTAGCAGTTGACATTTTACTTGGGCTCTGTGCATGCTGGAACTACAAGAACCAAGAAATACATTGTATCTGTTAAAAAAAAGAAGCAGCACCAAAATAAGGAAGCTGGTCAAAAAGAAATTGAAAAGGACAAGCAAAGGAGTAAAGGCTTTACAGGCATCATGAAGACTATTTAAAGAAATTTATATTGGCTCAGAGGAAATGGATACCACCTATCAAAAACTACTTTAGGAAGACCAAACGGAAGCCAGCATAGTTAAGCGGCAGGATAAAGGAAGCTATCAAAAGGAAAAAACCATCTTTTAAAAAACTGAAATTTGTCTAGTTGGAGAAAAATAGAATCATAAAACCTGGCAAGTAAAATGTAAAAAGCACAAATAGACAGACCATGAAATGCATGAAGCACAATAAGGAGTAAGTCGTGCAATGCATTCGAACTAGTAATTTTCCAACGTGTCAGAAGGCAGAAGCCTGCCAGAAAATCCATAGAGCCAAAGATAATCGAGACATATAAAGAGTGCTTTCAGAAAATAAGGTCATGAAGTTAAAAAAAATGAAAGAAATTTCTTTCTCCCGTGTTCACAGAAGAGGAGCTTGGGTAATTTCTGCTTCTGGAAGTCCTTTTTATGGACAAAATATTGGAAGATTTATCTCGGAGTGAAGCTACAGTAGAAGAGATTACACAACAGTTACTAAAATTAACAATGGGATCAGTGAATCAGAGGATAATTCAGGTTGAAAGGGACTTCCAAGTGATTGTCAAGTTCAACCTGTTGTTCAAAGCAGAGTGAGCTTGTCGTCAGTCCAAGTCGCTCTCAGAACCCAGTAGTTTTCATTCTAAACTTCTTGGAAATTAGAGGTGAAATATGTGAATTTATAACTTATTAACACTTTATAACTCCAGTGTATAACTTGCTTAAAATTTCCTTTTTACCAGAGGACTGGAATGTGGCTAATGTGACACCTATTTCTAAAAATGGTTCCATGCAAGTTTTGGAAAACTACCTCTACATATCGCATCTGTGTTGCTAAAATGAAGATAAAATGTTTTTAAAGAAGTAGAATTAGTGGGCATGTGCCTAAACATAGTATGTTGGTGAAGAGGCAAAGTGCCTTTCCTAAAATTAAATCATTCCTCATGAGTTCACGAGTCATGATATTTTTGAATACTCCTTAAGAATCTGTGTTGTGACTGTTCGGTGTGTTTTTAAATGGCCTGGAAAAAAGAGCGAATAGTTGAATGAAATTCAGCATCATCCACTCCAAGACCAAGGATTATTTTTTTTGATTGTGCGTCCCTACAAACTCTTAGGAAACTGGATAATATTTAAAAATAAAGCTCATAAGTCTTTTGTTAAAAAAAAAAAAAAAAAAAGACGACAGCAACTGTCATAGAATAAGAAAGTCATGAAGACGTGAAGCTATGTAGTCATGTTACTAAATGCAGTACTGATGGCAAAAAGCTTAAATGTTACGGGGAAGCGTGTAGTAAAAAAGCTTATGCAGAGCAGAAAATAACATTTTGGCTAACTCAGGCTGATTTATGATGGTATGAGGAACTCTGGGTTTGCATGGTTTTGACCCTAAACCTGCAAAAATATGTTGGATTTGGCAACGTTTCACTTAAAGTTTTTGGCTTCCTTTAAGTCTAGAAGTCAAAGCAACATTTGGAATATGAATCAAAGCCAAAAAAAAGGTTTGGATGAACCGTACATACCATAACAGCCAAGTATCACACAACTCTAATTATCATAATGGTTTTCCCCTTTCTTTGTTTCTTTACACTTTTTTCCAGAGCTGCTTTTCTATTTCTGAATCTTAATGGATAAGAGTATCTATACCCAGTAAAAGTATTTTTACTGTATGTGTGTAAGGAGATGAAAAATGAGAGCTTATTTTTGTATTATAGCAGAATTTGAACAAAAAGGTTGTAGATACCACCTGTAATGATGAAGTGTCTCCATGCCCATTTTGAAAATATTTTGTCACTTTGGTGGAAGTGGTAATGTTAGATACTTGGCCTTCCTTGTGTGTTTCATAATATGAAATGACATAGTTAGGACATCCAAAGCACTGAATAGTTGAAGAAAGGGATATAGTATGGCTTCTTTCTACCACTTATTAACATGCATCTCTTAAATTCTGGTAATGTAAGTACCACTTTCCATGGTGACAGCCGTGCTTGTACAGTAAATGGTGTATGTTCTGCATCTCGTTTGGATCTCATGAAACTGTGGGATATGATATGTTCAAGCTGCTGGTCTGAAAAAGCATCTCAAATCCATAGTCTTTGTATGCACATCAGACACTATACATATAGTAAATGATAAACATACCATATGGGATTTTTGAATTAAGACTATCAAATTCTTCTCCCATTATTTTTTCTTACATTGTACAAATCAAAGACATACATTATGAAGGGGTTATGTTTGTGGCCCCATTTAGAAGGTTACAAAGCTGATCACACTTTAAGCTTTCCGTTGACCTAAAAATTTTCCTGGTTACACTCAGGTTGTCATTTGGGGAAAAAAAAAAAAAAAAAAAAAGGATGTGTGTGTGAAGTTTGCAGAAGTTCGGCCAATTTTTGAATTATAGAGTTCTGAAAACTTTGCATGTAACCTAGGGCAAATATTACAGCTCAGAAGAGCTAAGCTTAAGATTAATTTTGAAAACTTAGTTTTCCAGAATTTTATTGTATGTATTGTGAATATGTTGTCTGGAAAGAATAGTTGCAGTCATGACAGTATCGTGTCTATATATGCAGTTCATGATAGTTTTGTGTTTTTGTTGGCTTTGTAGACTGAAGTAACTTAGTATCCTCAGCTGAACTGTTGAGTGCTTATCTAAAATTCATAAATTTAGTATCCTCTTCTTCATTTACTTTCACATGACAAAATTCTTCTAATCTTATCCCCAAATCGATATTGGGTTAAAAGAAAGTGGAAAAGCAATGACCACAGTAAACTTTGGCAATAAGAACCTGTGGGTACTAGGGGAGGAACTAGAAAACATAGCTTCTTGAAAAGTTCAAGTCAGGAGTTGAGGGGAGGAGGGAAGAAACATAGATTTTGTTATTCTGAATGTTGCATAATCAATTTCATTTCTGTTTTGCTAGTTGTTTTGAAAGCAAGAACTGTATATCCTGAGTGCATTGGAATGCAGCTCTATTATTGTGTCCCCTTCCCATGGTAAGTCAATACCTGAAACAGATTAGGGAGAGACTTTCATGCTATATGCATCTCTCTGGTTGAACTCTCCCTGTAGGTTAGTGTAGACTTCCTCCTGCCCCCCCCCGCCTTTTTTTTTTGGGATGGGGAGGTCCCAGTAGGTTTCTGCTACAACTAAGAATAAAAGAGCTGGAAGTGTGTTTCCTTTGATGCGTCTCTGTTAGATTTTCTTTAAGATTAGTTTTTCAGCAAAAGTTCTGTGTCGAATTTGTGAGCAGTAAGGATACAACTGGGTGATTGTTGTTACATGTGAAATGTATAGCTATTGCTTTCCATGAAGATGCTACAGGTTTTTTTTCCAGACATGTCACACTGATGCTGAAGAATATGTAGAAAAAGACTATATTCCACACTTCTTTTATGTCCTTCTCAGCATCCTCTTCTCTAGGGATAGGCAGCAGAGACAAAGTTCTACATGTGAAGTTTTTACTTAGATTCGTAAACATGTGAAGGGCTTCTGTACTAATACTTCTGACAGTTTGGCCCAGTAAATAGACGTTTCATCAGTGATGGGACTCCCTGAAAACTGTATAGGAAAGAAGAGTCAGACACTTAATATTGTAGTCTTGGCAGAACTGTGATAAAAGTTTCTGAAAAGATATGAATACTAAGAATACACAGGGTTTGTGTGAAATGTCAGGCTGCCAACAATCAGGTTTTTAATATTAATTTTTAACTTACAGAAATACCTACTGTAAACAATGAAAATGTGTGTGTGTTTGTGAAAGAACTAGTTAGGGCATCAATACACATCTGTGCCTTTTGATGGTGGGCTTAATTCTGTGCAGTGTACTTAGCTAAGAGAGTTAGCAGCTGAATAGAAGAATTGGGAATGACATCAAGAATCAAGATTTCCACTTCATCTGTTATGAACTGATCAGTTGAGATGGGAATGAAGCATGTTGGGTGTAAGATGTCCTTTTTCTCATTGTACTTAGTTAAACCTACAATATTATGTTAGAAAGGAGATAGAGATACACATTTGTCTATCAGGTGGGTGAGACTGTATACAGAGCTGGCTGGGTTCCTTAACCTTACAAGCTGTGGACGAAAAATGTTATGGATTGGAGAGAGGAGACTTACACCTTGGTAAATCAAAAGTAGGGAGGTAGAAGATGGGGTCTTGGGATTGTTTACCAAATGGGAAGTGACTATATCTCTAGGGGGTCTGTGGATGAATCTGCTTTAGGCATGGAGCTGGCATATAAATGAATCTCACAATTGTAGCTGGTTCTTTTCCTTCCCAGTCAGGGATTCAGATTACCCAGCTGTATCCCTACTGCAAAGCACTGTTATCAGTTGTGTAATGAAACCCTATCACGGGAACTTTATTTGACCTATCCACTAGACATGTGGCTCAAGAGTCACAGTCTGGAAACTCATTTCACATACAGCCAAAATGTGGCTTAGGATAAAAAAGATAAGCAGGTATAAGTCTTGACAAGTGTCTGTTTAAAGACAGTAAAAAATCCCAACTCAAACAGGGAAACTCGTATAACTGAAGAACTAAGCATCTCCTGCTCTTAGCAAGCATGAGTTTGGACTTGAAGTTTGACTGAGCTAAGTCTGACTCCATTAAAGTAATCTCATTAAAATGAAAGGACGTCTCACTGATTTCATTGGCCCTTAAATTATGTAGAACAGAAATGATAATAAATGAATATTTTTTAATACCTAGAAAACATGTTTACAGTAAAAATTATCTGGTGACAAAGCAAGCAGCAGCTAACTGACAAATCTGAAAGGAATGGTGGGCTTAATACAACATTTAGGTGGAATCTGCACTACAGCATTGTTGAGGATTTTTTCATAGTCTTTAAGAAAGGTAGAATTAATATTTTAATAAAATTTAGGGGAACAATGGTTCCCTGAATGACCCCAAGACTGAAAATATGAACTGTTTTTTTTCCGTGGGACAATAAAATTTATACTGGTTGAAGACAGTGAAATTACCAGGCAGAAGCTGAAAATGTGAAAAGGAACTGGAATACACAGTGAATTATGTTCTTGTGCTGCAAAAGTAAAATGGATGCATATGGATGTCGTGTCTCAGAAATTTTAGAGTTGTTCAATGCATGAGTAATTCTTAATTAAGATTGGTATATAGGGTCAGCTGCTCAATTACTTAGGACTTAGGTAGTAGAAGATTAATATAATAAGTCTGACACCCGTGATTTACATCCTTTTGCATACCACTGGTTAGTTCTGTACTTTATAAAACATTATAGAACTATGTACAAGAATGTTTTAGAATATCTGGGACTGCAGAAAAAAGCTAAAAATACCATCTTTGGCTCTTATAAAGAGTCTGTGAAAGACATTTATTTTTTCTAGAGCTTTCTATTTATTTATTTATTTTTTACTTTAAAATCTGAACAAAAGCCTTAAACTTTTGTACCTGGAGAAGGAGTTGTATGATTTTCTCTGTTCCCCCCCCACCCCCTGCTACAGCAGCATATCCTGAACATGGAAACAACTTCATGATGTAAGTCACTGATTGCTTGTAAAAACCTAGAATAAACTTTAGACATCAAGGCCCATAAACCAGCTAGCTGGTGTCTTACTTTCCAAGGGAAGAATCCAAAATGGCAGCTCAAATGACTGTTTCATGAGCCATCTGAACTGTGGTGCAGTGTCTTTGGAGAGAAATGTTTTCATGAGATTTTCGTATGATCGTTACCCTTCAGTAAGTAATTATGAATGTAATGATATGGTGTATATATATTTTAAATTCCAGTGTTGTCAAGGAAAAATGTTCATGCATTAATGTAACATATTGTGATTTACAGTAGGGCACTTCTGTCCACACTGCTGTATACCAGAGTATCTGTCGGTTCTTATCTAGCTACTCACAGCTGTATTTGAGCAACTAATAACAAATTTCTATAAACAACTTGATTTATAGACAAAGCTGGCCACTAAGAAGTAAAGTTTTCCTGAAGGGTAGGAGACATATCATTCTTCTTCAGTTTAGCGGGGAGATCACAGACTTCCGGCACCTGTCATGCCTTTTGGAGTTCAGTACTAAACATTTTACTCTCCACAATACTTGCAAGTCCTTTTCAATTTATATTATATTTTGTCCTTTTCTAAATATTTATTTTATTTTCATGAAACAGAGAAGTACTTTTATTCTGGTTACTGTCATTAACTCTTGGGTAGACTTTCTTGATTTTTAAGGAGAAACGTAGACGAATTTGACTTACATTTCTTTTTCTAGTTTGGAATCCTTAGCTGATTAAGAACTGTAGGGGTCTGGCCAAGGGTGATTTCTTCACTCTATGCAAAAGAATGACTGAGAACATTCTTCCAGATACGAATCTTTCTGCATTTTTGTAAGCACTTTTCAGCCTGAGATTTTTTTTTTTTTAATCTGGTTCCATGCAAGGTTATACATTACATTACTAATGCTCTGAGGCTGAATTAGTGTAACCTGTGTGACATACCTGAGTAGTTTTTAGATATTTCCCCAGAATGAATATTAGGCTGCGAGCCATGCACAGCAAGAGCTTAATTAATATATCTGCAGTTTTTGTGATGAGTCCCTGCAGCTTGGGAACTAGTTCTGTAGTTCTACATCACAGCTACCCTCTGAGGATATTATTACAATAATTACACCTTCCTGGTGAACTGAGGATGAGTTGGTGGCAGCAGTGTTTTCAGAGAAGGAAACATCAGCCTTGACATCATTCCTGTCCTTCTTTCATGCAACAAAAACGCGTTTGTTGTTGTTATCTTTGCAACATAAGAACTGACATACTGGATAAGAGATCATGTCATCATAGAATGGTTTGGATTGGAAGGGACCTTAAAGATCATCTAATTCCAACTCCCCTGCCATGGGCAGGGACACCTTCCACCAGACCAGGTTGCTCAAAGCCCCATCCAACCTGGCCTTGAACACTGCCAGGCAGGGGGCACCCACAGCTTCTCTGGGCAACCTGTGCCAGGGCCTCACCACCCTCATAAAAAGAATTTCTTTCTTAGATCTAATCTAAATCTACCGTCTTTGAGTTTAAAGCCATTACCCCTTGTCCTATCACTGTGTGCCCTTGCAAAAAGTCCCTTTCCAGCTTTCTTGTAGGCCCCTCCAGGTACTGGCAGGCTGCGATAAGGTCTCCCCAGAGCCTTCTCTTCTCCAGGCTGCACAGCCCCAACTCTCTTAGCCGTTCCTTAGAGGAGAGGTGTTCCAGCCCTCTGATCATTTTTGTGGCCCTCCTCTGGCCCCACTCCAACAGGTCCGTGTCTTTCCTGTGCTGAGGGCTCCAGAGCTGGACACGGGACTCCAGGTGGGCTCTCACCAGAGTGGACCAGATGGGCAGAATCCCCTCCCTCAACCTGCTGGACACGCTGCTTTTGATGCAGCCCAGGATACGGTTGGCCTTCTGGGCTGTGAGTGCAGACTTCATTTTTTTGTCCTGGTCAGCAGAAAAAAAGTCGAATAATGCAAGAATTAGGGCATGAAAAAATAAGAATAGGCAAAGTGTTTTTTTGCTCTGTATACTGTCTCAGGTTCTACCAGTTGGTGGCTTTAGGGACCTTTTGAGCTGGAAATAGCATATATATTGTCATGTTTAGCAGCCATAGAACTTATAATCAATTAAGTGTTTAAAACTTTTTAGCACTCATTTTGGGGCTGAGAATTACCCCAGGTTCTTGATCTGTGCAACTGAAAATGTCATGTTAAGCATTTTTCTTTTTATGTGGTTTTTAAGCCTGTTGCCTAGTAATGTCCTTAGGTGGCCATCGTTCTTCAGCTGTGAGAAATAGTTCCCAGTTCACCTTCTCTATAGCATTTACAGTCTCTTGCTGCTTTTTCAATAGTGCTTTTTCCAAGCTAAATAGTCCTGCTTGAAATCTTGCCTCTTCTCATTGCAGATAGTTTTACATTGTTTGTCTTTCTTAACTGTGAGAGTTAGGTTCTTTTCCTGTGATTTTTGGCAGATCTGGAATGTTTTGTCTAGCAATTCTTTTGTGCATTTTATGCTAGAATAAAAGATAGATTTTTATATACATTTTAAATTAAAATATAGAGAAACAGGCCTAGGAGGGATGTGAAGGTATCTTCTAGTGCATCCATAGCAGGGAGTAAGGATCAATTATACCACTGTTATTTCTGAGAAAAGCCGGTCTAGCTTGTTGTTAGTGACCTTTGTAATAACCTTGTTCATGAGTCCACAGGCATTATAAGATTTCTCTAATGTCTTAATTTAGTCTCTTTTTCTGTAATTTCAGGTAGTTATTTCTTGTTTTAGCCACACTGGACATAGCGAACTGATTTTTTTTCTTTTTTCCTCCTCCTTGTGATGACCTGTATCTGAAAATGCGTATCCTGTTCCTTTGCTTTCTCTTCTTGAAGTTGATAGACCCTAATTCTTTCAATCTTACCATAGAGGTTATGTATTATAGTTTTCTTATTGTCCTTGTTGCTTTTCTTTGTAGTCTTTCCAGTTTGTTCACATCTTTGAGTGGATAAAATTGGATCCAGTTCTCCTGCTGAGATCTTGCCAGCGCCAAAGAAAACAGGATTACTACTATATATACATCTTTCCATAGTGTGTTTTTTGCAACAACATGACACTGTTGACTTGTCACCCTAGTGTCTTGATCCTTTCCTTTAGCAGAAAAAGACAACTTATTAATCAGTTACTTCTCTTCCTGGATTTGTGGAACTGATTATTTCTGCTGAAGTGTATGACCTTGATTTTCTCCCTGTTACATATAATAATTTTTTTTCCAGTTCATTTCTCAGGTTATGAGATGCATAGATGTCTTAAAGTTACATTTTTGTTTTTCATACTAATGCTGTCTGCAAATGTGTAGTCTTAGTATTTGGGGTTATTAATAAAAGAATATCATATGGCCCTGCAAAATCACATTTTTTTTAAATGTCTTGTAGTTTAACAGTGAGTTGTTGGTGGCTCACTACAGTTTCCCGACTAGTTTGGGATCCATGTTATGTTACTTTCATTTGGATCATATTTTCCTTTAGCTTGCTTATGTGAATATCTTGAGATTTGTTACCAGACATGACTGTTACTCTTGTCCTTCAACAAAGCCAATTACTCCGTTATATGAAAAAAATTGATTTGTGTGACATAACTTCTTGGGAAGTCCATATTGATTCTTTTAGGTGTTTACAAATAGTCTGAAGCAGATTGCTTATTCCAGTAAGTCTCAGAATCAAAACTGATCTATTGGTAATTCTCCAGTCTTCCTTTTTTATGTTAAGAACAAAATTATATTTGTCATTCCCTATTTTTTTGGTATCACAGCTGTTCCCTAGGAGTTCTCAAAAACACTTTTGTTTTCAACAGCACTGAGATTTTTATCGGAGATTTTTATTCCTAGGTCAAAATTCACTATAGCTGATATTAAAACATTCCAGTATTCTATTATCTATTGTGTCGTGTGTGTGTGTCCCCAACAGTGACATTTTTCTTCCCCACCCCCCCCCC
>Ga0065711_1008436_pt1 | contig 32068 bp, 12 predicted proteins | sample Hoacrofraction12_FD_59098 | JGI IMG/M metagenome (GOLD analysis project Ga0065711, IMG submission 59098) | Hoatzin crop microbial communities from Cojedes, Venezuela - Epithelial fraction 12 v2 (version 2) | ecosystem: Host-associated > Birds > Digestive system > Esophagus > Crop | place... | reverse complement strand
TGACCTCCAGGATAAGCTGCTCCATCACCTTTCCCGGGATGGAGGTGAGGCTGAGCGGCCTGTAGTTCCCTGGGTCCTCCTTCTTGCCCTTTTTGAAGATTGGAGTGACATTGGCCTTTCTCCAGTCCTCAGGCACCTCTCCTGTCCTCCAGGACCTCTCGAAGATGATGGAGAGTGGCTCAGCAATGACATCCACCAGCTCCCTCAGCACTCGTGGGTGCATTCCATTGGGGCCCATGGATTTGTGGGCCTTTAGATCGCTTAAGCGATCCCTCATACAGTCCTCCTCAACCAAGGGAAAGTCATCCTCTCTGTAGGCTTCCTCTCTTGCCTCCGGGGCCTGGGATTCCTGAAGGCCTGTCTTGGCACTGAAGACTGAAGCAAAGGCGGCATTCAGTAACTCTGCCTTCTCTGCATCCTCCGTCACCAGGACACCCACCTCGTTCAGCAGCGGCCCCACATTGTCCCTAGCCTTCCTTTTGTAGTTGAAGAAGCCCTTCTTGTTGTTTTTGACATCCCTTGCCAGCTTCAATTCCAGGTGGGCTTTGGCCTTCCTCATCGCATCCCTGCATGCTCTGACCACGTTTCTGTACTCTTCCCAAGTGGCCTGTCCCTCTTTCCACATTCCGTGTACCTGTCTCTTCCACCTGAGCTCTGCTAGAAGCTCCTTGTTCAACCATGCAGGTCTCCTGCCTCCTTTGCTCGATTTCTTTCTCAGGGGGATGCACTACTCCTGAGCATGGAGGAAGTGGCGTTTAAACAGAGATAAATGTTTATATATGCATGTAGAAACTACCAGTTCTTCACATTCATTTTTCTATATAAACATTAATATGTATTCCCTTCAAAGGTTTAGCAAGATCTAATGTCTTTTGAGCAGATGAGTCCAACACTTCTTCTTCATAAAATGAAGATATTTTATGGACAGTTACCTTAAGGTCATTTGACACACTTTGAACAGGTAAATAATTTAAGAGAACTATTTAAGCATAGAGATTTTAGCCTTATTTCTGGGATTAATTAGTTATCTTTCAGAATTTGATAAGGAACCTTTGAATGCTGCTGGACAAGAATTTCTTCCAACAATCTTCAGACAAATAAAGGTAAACTGTCTTCAAGAAGGGATTAAGTCCAAGGATTCTCTATAAGGGTGGTTTAATTAAAAAGGCTTAAGAGAAGAAATGCTTTAATACAGAAAATGAGAACCGTTTGACCCCTTAAAGGTTGGCTGAAAGTTATCACTTCTTTGAAGAGCGATCAATAAAAACTCAAAGGAGGAATTATCTTTAAAGGTGTTTTAGGAGTTGCTGCTGGTGTGAAATAATGAAAATAACTCATGCTGTACGAGCTTCCGGTGCCACCCAAAGCATCCCACAGAAGTGCTGAGGCTCTGTAAACAGCAGTGGTTCAACACTGAGACTACAGAAGTTCTTCCATCTTCTGAGGTCTATGGAGCATTAGATGTAAGATCTCTTAAAATTATACACGTTTTCTTTGTGTTATCAGTTCATCATTGATTCTTCATAGTAGATTCATAGCTGCACACCTACCCCTTCATTCCCACAGATGTTGGTCAATACCCATATCAGCTCATGGGATTCATCTTATCTTAATGAGACCAGAAAGGAAACAAAAGCCAGCATGGGCTTTCTGCTCCAGTATCACTACGGTTCTACAACATAATGATAAGATATGGATGTTATTAAGTCAGAGAAGGTATATCAAAACCAAGTGAAACCCTGGATCTCCAAGAAATTATCTGGAATATATAAAAAAACAGAGAAGTGAAAAAACGGAGGAAAATGAATAGAAGCCAGTACTAATTCATGGGACTGAAACATCCAAGTTATTCTGTTTGAGGTAAACTAAGTTACTAAAACTATTACAGATGTTAATGAAAGCACTGAATGAGGGAGACACAAGGGAAAAGAGAGGGGACACTATTGGATTAAATTAAGCCAATCAAAAAAGAACGAAGCAAATGGCTAAAAGGCAGCTAGAAAGAACTAGACCTGTATTGGAGACACTGACAATGGCAAGTTACCAGGAAATACCATATTAGCAAACTTGTAATGACAATATTTTAATGGATGCTTCCCAAGCACAGTAAGGGAAACAAATGGACAAACAGAAATACAGATTCACATCAGCTACCTCAGTAACAATTGCAACTTCAGTGTCAGTCACATGAAAATGCAGAAAAGCAATCTGTTATAAAAATTTCAGTGAAAACTGTGCATATCTGACCTGGGAGAAACATTAACCCAACGTGTCTTTAACCTGATTACGGAAGTGCTATCCTCTGCTTTCCTGGTACAGCTAGATGGGGAAAAACCCAACTCCAAATGAGTTGATCAAATCAACCTCAGGCATAAACACATCCCAATTTCCTTATTAGAAATACACTCTGATTCTGTGAATCATGTAGAGACATTTACACAGCAAGTACACAGTCTTGAACATGCAGACCTTTGTAAATTGTTTATAGCCGTGTGGAGATCAGCTGCCACTGCTTGTCATCTGTATTTCTGAAAAATGCCATATATGCAGTCTGTCAACGTCCTGAAAATTGTTTTCAAGGGTTTGGTCCCCTGCAGTATGAAATTAATGATTCAAAACTGTTTTGTAGCAAGCTGACTTGACATTGCAATAGGCAAATTTTGTGAACTATTTGTTGTCACAAAGGCAGCCTTTCTGCGTGGTCAAGCACAGGAGAAAGAGCAGTGTCTATAGCACAGCTGCATTGTTTCTTAACTTAGAAAAATTGGGAAATGTGCATGTCAGTACAGCGCATTAGACTATTCTCCGTGTTACCTTCTGGATAAACATGGTCCTAAAGGCGCAGAAAAAACCTTTTATTCCACTCTCAATCCAGATTAGAAGAAAAAAAGAAAAAAAGAAAAAAAGAAAGAACCTGGTCTACTCTTCAGTGGAGATCCTTATCCCCGTTTCCCTAGGTTTCCCCAGGATTGAGGGGTGCTGGCAAACCCAGGTGCTGGCAGGGGGGAAGGTGAATGCCTGGCACCACCCACAGGGAACAGCAACTTCTTAGGACTTAGTTGTAGATCAGTGGGTAAAAATTTTAGGTTTTCTAAATGTTTTGCAAGTGTCTGGTATTTTAGTTTACTTGCTCTGTTGAACCTCAATTTATAGTTCACAGATTGCCATTTGATTACAAGTCATTAATAAATTCACAAACCACTTTAGTCCTGATTTTGGTTTGAACTATTTGAACTGAGCAGTTTTTCTCCGCGTCTGCAACTGCTACCCAGTCAGTAGATACCACATCATCTGTTCTGAGGTCCTCTCTCAATTCAAGCATTTGCCCAGCTACTTAGGGCTCATTTTTTTCAGAGCAGAAGTTGTATTAAATCAGCCAAACACTTATGTAACACATGTAATGCTGCCAAAATTTGCATTTGATTACACAACAATATAATCATGTCATAGACACAATTTATTTATTCGACCCTGCAGAGAACATCAAATTCTCTTGACTGGAGACGATTCTATCAAATTTCAGATGCAGATACAACCTCAGAAGTTACAATGCTGCCAATTTAACTTCTCTTCTAGTTTTGTTTTTCCTGCCTATAACCTTCAAATAATCTTATTAGTTTTTATTAAAAATGCATTTATTTGTAGCAAAAACATTTTCAAAGCTATTGCTTTGGAAAAGGGCCTTTTCCTCCCATCATTTAACATTAAGTAAAATGCAGTAGAATAAAAAGCTCATCATATATTTGGTAAAGCAAGAGTTCTTTTACTTCTCATGCTTCATTTAAATTAAAGAATTGAAAGTCACATGTATTCATTTCTAATCATAGACGAAAACTCAGTATTACAAAACTAAAAATACTTGGAGAACTTTATGGCTGCCAGAAATGGGACAAGCTGTAAAACCCAGAAGCAGCTCTGGATGGTTTTACCCAGTCATGGACAGCACCAAGTGACCTTGTAAAAACAGAAGCCACCTATATTATAATGGCATTTCAGTACAGACTTCTCTTTGTAAATGATTTAAGATTGTCCTTTTTCTCATTTTCATGTATGTTACAAATATTATTTCTTAGAATTAGATACTGGTCCTAGGATTTTTTAGGATTTTGTTTTGTTTTACTGGCAGATAAAAAGACAGGAATAATTCCAATCAACCATAAGTAAAGACAAAATTATTGTTCTTACCAAAACAAGTGAAAAGTCAGTCATGTGGGGACAAAACAGTGACAGGTGTTTCATTTAGAGGAACTTGTCACTAGTGGTGGAAGACCCAAGCTAGATTCTCAACATCATATATGCACTGGATAGAAAAGTCCCCTTGTGAAACAGGTGGGATCAAATTTCTTCCACCTCATTTCAGTTTTCTAAGTGTCTTGGTTATTAGGTAGAACATCTACAGCACAATTCCCATCACATCTAACAGATGCGTTAACTTTAACATGCGTTTCTTCGATGGTTGCGATATGTTTAAAGAAAGACCGAGCTTACAAGCTTTTTCCCCAAAAACAGATTTCTAGGTTTGTCTGTTGAACTTTAACAAAAATATAGTCATATCCCCTTGCTGAAACCAGATTTTCACTCATCAAATAAACATCCATCTACATATGGTTTTTCAACTTAAATACTGACATTACAAATAATATTTAAAGTTCTTTGCATTTAGGACTTTCAGTCTGATATGTACAGGGCTGTCACAAACCAGCTCATGGTATTTCTCCCTAATTTCCTTTAGGAAAAGTTAACATGGTTAATTTAGCACATGATCCACTCCATTGACAGAAAGGTGTGAATTTCTCTACCAACTCCTCTGTACTTGAAGAGGATTGTTGCCGAAACAGAACAGTTGTACATCTGATCACTGAAATATTTACACCTGGGAGATTCTTTTACAAATAAAGTCTTCCATACTTCCACTAGGTATCTATTTGGACCACAAAACTTTTTGAACAACATGGAATACAATTAATAAACTCCTGTTTAATTTAAGGCTTTTAATATAAAGTTTTTCTTAAAAAAAAGCTTCCTCTTCCCATTCCCCAAAATGTAGCTACATTTTATGTAAAAAATATTGACTGTGAGAGAGAGAAAAGAACAAAAGGGGAAAAAAAAGGAGACAGAAGCACCTGGAAGTAAAAAATCTCTAAATATATAGTCTTCTCTTCAGTTCAGGAAAAAGTATTTGCTCCAATCAGCACTGTAGAGATTTACTGTTTGTTTCTCTTGGAAAGCTAACATTTCAAGAGATATGTGCTCTGGATTGGACTAACAGAGAACAGACTGTCAAAATTATTAATTGAAAAGGTTATTCCTAGCTGGACCAAGAGACATACACCACCTCTCTGCCAGCTTTTTTCTGCAGCAAAGGACTAGGTTCAACTACAAAGTGACTTCTAAAACTGATAATAAATTTTAGTCCCCGCTATAAACAGTGGGAGCGAGGGAGGAGGAGACTTCAACATGTTTCTTACATAGCTTAAACTGCACAGTTTTTCTCACAGAACTACCAAGTTTAGATTGAAAACAAAGGAAAAAATCTTGAAAAGAAATAAGATATAGAATCACAAAGTGGACAGTGTGCATACAACCAATTTCAGCAGCCGCTTGTGAAGTAATCTTTTACCTCTGATTTATGATTTTTCCAGGGATACCTCTTTCCTGTGTCGATTTCCCCTCCTTGTACATCACTCAAGGTGTCAAGGTAGACCTCCACTACTAGTTTATTGAACCAACCCTGATCACCTTTAACATGCTGCCTCCCTTCCAATCCTAAGGCGCCACCATCTAATTCAGACGGAATGATTTCAGGTCTACTTTAATGCCAGAGAATAAAAATTAAAATTAGGAGGAAGACAGGAGGAAAGTCTTCAGCTTTCTAACCTACTCTGCTCTGCTGACTGCAAGCCCACTAGCCACAATGTTGCTTTAAATCACAGAAATCCTAGAACAGCTCAGGTTGGAAGACCTCAGAACATCATCTGGTCCAACATTTCATGGAAAAGAGAGTCTTGATGAGGTTATCTAGTACTCTGACCAACTAAGTCTTGAAAATCTCCAATGATGGGGACTCCACCACATCCTTGGGGAGGCTGAAGACCATGCACATCTTCATGCTCTTCACTTCCATTACCCAGGGGAATATGACAGAGGTTACAGTTACAATTATTTCCTTACTCAGAATACATTAAACGTACTACTGTTGTCCAAAGAGGCACATAGTAACAATAGTATTTCATCACACCAGGGATAAAATCTTAAATTAAGCAAAGCAAATTATACAAAGAAATCATTGTATTTCTTGTTCTAATTTATCAATAGATGTAGACAAACAGCTCATTTTCCTCTAGAGATAACTACATATAGAGGTTATAATGTGTAATACGAAGGTAATCAGATCAGCTGACTGTAAGTAACCAGCAGTCATCCAGAAAATTAACATCTGTCTATTACTTTGAAAAGTAAAATTGGTTCTCCTATTTTCTAACTATGTGAACATAGATGATTCGCTTCACCTGTTTTTACCTCAATCTTCTCCACTACAGAAACTAAGAAACAGATAATTTACTTCCTCTGTGAAGAAGTAGGATACCTGAACAGGGCTGTTCCCCCATTAACTGGTAAGTAGTTTTAGTGATTTTAGTATATTTGGTGGTTTTTTTGCAGAAGAGAAACACATTAACATAGTTTTCTTGGGGGGAAAACTGTTTGAAATAAAAAAAAAAAGTAAAATTATTCAATGTCTGAAATCAAACTTATGATAAGAAGAATCTGAGATTTGAAGTTTCATTTACATTTTAGGAGCTACTTGGTGGCAGTGAGGTGCATGTCCTTCAATCAGCAATAGAGTATCACCTCATGTTTCTGAGGGAAAACCCTTGCTTCTGTTAAAGTACTTACACGACCAGAAAAAACAAACACACAAACCAACTAACCAGAAATACTTCCAGAGTATCTTTGTCTGAATGCCTTGTTTCCTTTTTAGAGAATCAAGACTTCTGTCATGCTTTCTACACAAAACCAGAAATTTTCTCAGTGGGACCATTTGTGGGTCTACTGCATATACTTACTGAACTTTGTTGACATGGCTTGGGTATTTTTTCAAATGAGGAAAAAACATTTATTCCCATTTTCAAAGGAGAAAAAAACCCCAAATAACATTACACTAGGTCTGCAAGAAATCTTATTTGTCATGCCTTCCCTGAAAGTTTGGAAATATAATAATATGTGTTTTACTATAGAATGAATTGCTTGAGATAATAAAGACCCTCTAGTTGAACTTCAATATTCTTTTCATTAAGCAAGAAGGAAAGAAAGGAAGATAGCAAAGCACCATTCAGTAAGATTACAGCATAATGTCTGCAAGAGAAATGAAGTCCAGTAAGCAATCGCCTCCAAGATGGTGAGATCCCAGCTGTTCACCCATTTGGATTAAACTGATGAGAGGGTAGAAAATCATGCAACTGAGCTGCCAAACATTTCCCACTGCTCCAAGCACAGAGCCAACAGAGCTGCTGAAACCATAAGGTGATGCTCAAAATGAGATCATTCGCAATGTGCTTCTCTCTTCTTCTTGGAGTGTGTGAGAAAGCATATATTTCAGCACTGAGAGACTTTGAGACACACAGAAACAGAGATAAAGGAAAACTAATTAAGCTCTCTGTATGCTTGCAAGCATTGCCAGTCATTGTAAACAGCAAAATATCTTGCTCACCAGTCACTTTTCAAAGAATCCCAGAGGGCTACTGCTGTAACCTAGGTAGAAGAAAGGAAGGAAGACTGGAAGTGTGATCAGCTGCATTCTCTATTTGCAGTGGAGGGTTAGGATGCAAGGAGGAAGGATATGAAGGGAAAAGTTGCATTAGATTTTGCGGTAGAAGGACTTGTAGAATAAACTGTGAAAAAGGACAGTTTGTTTAGTGCTGTAACTACAAGTGACACTAATAGACAACATTTTCCATAATCTTCATGTGATCTTCTCTAATTTTCTCCCCTTTAAGCTACTTAAAACAGTTATTTTAACATTATCTTGTAATTTCTGGATTTTTGATTGTATGTATTTCCCTTAATAGGAAAAAGCTATCTCTTTACTAGACTGTAGGCATCATCTTTTCATTATTTCCCAACCTTTGAACTCTCGCCTTTATGTAGATTTCAGAGGCCATCTCTGAAGCTGGTTAGAATGGTGATGAGTGAAGAAAACCACCTCCAGACAATAGTCGAAACTCATAATTTAACTCAGACAAGGCCTTATGTCTTCTGTCCTTTCCTTATTTATGGCAGTTCCTTTGCTCTAAATCTTTTTTTGTGCTTCTACTTTTCTAACACCAGTAAAGTTTAAGAGACCTGATGAATGAGATGGTGTAAAATACTTTTTTTTTTTTAACTGTATGTGATTGATAGGTGCATTTCGTTATCTGCAAGAGAAAACTGATAATTATTCTACCCTGCTCACAAGGGAGGCCAACAGAATCACTTAGAGCTTTACCACAGAAGGGAACAGAATCCAGGCCATTATACAGCAATTTCAGAATTTACAAGAACTTAACAAGTGTCCAGAACTAGGAGATAAGTACAGCAGTCTTTGTAACAGGGACAGATATATACACATACAGGCACATACAGGTACCAAAGCTGTCCTCAATGTCTGAAAAAAATGAATTCCCACAAAAACCCCATATAATGTTATGCTCAGTGATAAAAGGGAAAGGGGTGGTCGTGGTGGTGTGTTTAGGACTGTTAGCCAACTTTTGCTCGGAAATCAGCTGGGCATCAGTTTACCTGTGGGAGGTGGTAAGTATTGCTTTTACCTCACTTGTTCTGTTCTCTCTTCTTCCACTTACCCTTCAGTATATGTACATAAGCAGCTTCAGTAAGGAGCAAGCAAGCAGCAGTGTGGTGCTTAGCTGCCCAGAGTTAACCCATAACAATATTTAGTGAACTGCATTTTCATTACCTTATAAAAATCTAGTCTCACTTTAATGACAGACTTGGTGAGAGGGGACTGAAAGCATTACAGTTTTGTATGTGTAGAGAAATACATGTACTTTAAAACTGGACATGAAATGTTTATTAAAAATAACTAATTTAAGCATTGAAAAGTTATTTTTATTATATTCTAGGATAAAATACACCATTACTAGAAATTTTGATGACTGAGTAGTAAAATACCCAGTTTACTAACAACAGCACACCTTCTTCCCTCTCTTTGGTTTTACTTTTGAAATTTATCTCTTATTTTTTTTGACAACAGAAAAGCACAAACATGCTTATCCCATTATCTTAGGTAGAGCTATATAATATTACAACATAACCTGCAGAAAAAAAAATATTTTAAGTTCATAAACATTCACAGATCAACCTTCAACTTCCCAGGGTTTATTTGTACTATTTGTTGCAACAAGAAATAAAATAGTGGAAACAAAGATATCAGTGATAGACAGCTATAACAATTTCTGTATAAAGTAATTCAAAATTAGGATGGAAGCATTTGATACATGTACAGAGATGACATACTGCTCAAATTGCAAAATGAGTAGCTGCTCGTGAATGGAAAGTAGTGACAAACGAGATGCTTCATGGAAAAACTTGCTGTTCCAGAAGAGAGCAAAGCTGCATTGACTTGAGCAAAGGTTTTGTTTCACTAAAGATTGCAGCATTAGTTTCTACAAATGTTGCTGAGAGGCTTTTGAGATACAGTAGTGGAGAAAGTTTGAAAACTGGTTAGAGCAAATCCTATGTTCATTAGTGAAACTACCACTACTGGTAGTGAGACTGCATGACTACATTTTCACTAACTGAAATTAACGGTCCTTTAAGGTTTCAGAGTTTTGATATTTTGTTTGGGTTTTTTTTAATATAAGCCGTCCCATCCCTCAATTCTACATTACAAAAGTACAGGAACAGGGCTTGCTTCTCTGTATCTTTTCAGCACCAATACAAATTTCCCACATATTCTGAAAATTCAAGGACAGGAAACTTTTTCTAACTCCAAAGTAAATAACAGAGTTAAATGTTCTTTTCCCATATCAGTATTGGTACGTAAGAACAAAGTAGAAACAAAAGAGATGACAAAGACATAGGTAATTAAGATGACGCAATTCAGAGAATGCATAGTAGGAAAATATGAGAAAGCTTGCTGAGAAAACTTTCTAGCCTAACATGCAGAATGAAATTTAGCACACGGGAAAAAATGGTTAATTAAAACATTTGAAAGTTGTGGTTGTCTTCATTCTGTGAATATTTAATCATTTCCTTCTAGTCATCTAATTTCTGCGGCTTTTCCACAAAACAAATACTTCCCAAATTTCCTTTAAGGAGTTTTCTTATTAACTTCCATCACCACGATGTTTTTCCCCTTTCAGTATCCTTTGTATCTTAGGCTGCAACACAATTCGTTCTTTTCTGCAATGGAAAGCGTCACCATCAGATTTAATTCATCTGAAAGGAAACTGTCATCACTCTAAGATCATAATCCTATTTGACTTCTGTGATGCATTTCAGTTGATGTTTCATTTGCATGGAGGGGAAATCTCTTTTCATGAACAAAGAGTCTTCCTCTCCCTCTCTCCTTCCTATATGTCAGCTGTTATTCAGTAATTTATATGCATATCCTAGGGTTTTTTTTTTTTGCAAAGCTATATCCTGCAGTTACATGAAAAATACTGCTACCTCAATAATAACGAGAATAACAACTTCAACATGAGGACTGAACCTGTTTTGCTCATTGTTGTGAGGGGGAGGTAAATTTAAAATCACGTTTGTTCCGTTTCTTATGCCCCACTAACAGATAATTCATTTACTAATATTTTCACACTTACTAATATTTATTCCCACATAATTGCTTGAAGTACACATTATTTAGACTTATAAATTATATGACTCCAGGTGATACTGCGATTTAGCATGCTCTCTTTTGTCTCTCCCTTGCAATTTTAGTACCAACAGCATATCGAACTCAGCTGTCATTACAGCACAGACACATTACAGAAAGAGCAACAAACTTCATTTCTTGTCCAGGAACCCTGTAAGACAAAGAAATATAAGGGAATAGTGGCAATTCTCCTTGAAGCCAGACGCAAGTGAAATCTCCTAGGATAGTGGGTTGATCTCTTATTTCGTTTTTTCATCATTGCTACACAATTTTGACAAAAGTAACTCCTCAGACTACATAAGAGTGCTCTACAGAGGACAGTCTGACAATCACCGTCCTAGATTACTGGCAAATGACAAATCCATGCAATTTGAGAATTCTATTTCCTTAGAGAACTTTCTACTTTCTCTTCATTTTTTTAATTCGTGTTTTTATCCTTAAAACTATTCTTTATATATATATATATATATATATATTTATGTCTGTCTATTCTTACTTTCAGTTCTAGGAATCGCTATTCCATTCTCAACTAGAGCCTATACAGAGCAAGAGACATGTCAAAAGTTTTCACACACGTAAACAACTTTTTATATATATCACAGAACTAAAAATCCAGAACTGACAGCTTTCTAACCCTTCTGATTTTTAACGTAGATTAAGTTTGATGAAGACTGTCCTGGTTTCGGTTAAAAAAGAACCGACTTTCTTTTAGTGAATCTTCCTTACAGCTAAGTTCTTCTAAGCAATTGCAGTTTTCTGAAGCTGGCTGCATATTTTACAGACAATGTCCGCTCCAAAGCTGATAACACCTAATGCTTACAGTTTTACTGAGTTAGTGGTAGGAATAGAATGCAGAAAAAGGCCAATATTTATAATTATTACTATAGCAGCCAAGGTGACTGATAGACCTTTCAGGTCCCACAAGTGAGGAGTCAAAGGGTCGCACTTGCAGGGAGGGACGGACAGGACAGGTGACCCAATATTGACCAACGTGGTATGCCATGCCACGCACGTTGTACTCAGTTTAAAGCTGGAGGATCATGAGGGTCTCGCTTTCCTTGTCCATGGCCAGCTTCCAAAGAGGACTCTGTTCCTCATCCTGTCTGCGATCCTGATCCAGATTCCAATCTGTGCATTCCTGAGTCCAGTTCCTGCCCACTGCCGAGTCCAGTCTGGGACTTCCTGGTGCTGCCTGGCAGCTTCTGGCGGGATGCCAGCATCCTGGAACCCAACTCCAAAAAACTCAGTATCAGTTTTGTATATTTTGTTTTATAATTTACATTATTAGTGTTATTAGTAAAGTTGTTTTAACATTCAATTTATAAGTCTATCTCCCTTTTCCTCCTTTTTCCCTTCCTGTGGTGGTGGGGGCAGGGGTTAGAGAGAATCTGCTGCTCTGTTTATTGCCTCCCCAGCTCTAAACAGTGACAAACACCCAACCAGAACATTAGGACTTAGGAGAACAGCATAGGTAATGACAGACAAAGGAAAACAGGGGACGACCTTTTAAAAAATACAGCAGCATTTGGAATATGATGACATCAAAGTTAAATGAGAAAAAAAAGTAAAACTGCCTAATCAAAACCACATCAATAGATTTGGGAACATCAGCTGAGAAATTTTTTCAAGTCCTCTAACTCTTAACAACAAAAAAGAAAGAATAAAAGAAAAAAGAATTGAACTCTGGGAACATGCACCTCCCACTATGCACACCACAGATCTGGTCAAGCACACAACCAAATTACAGTCCTATCCAGCATGCGTGGTGCAAAAAAACCAACCAAACAAAACCTCAACAAACCAGAAAACATTGATCAGTCACACAGTTAGGAACTCACTTTTCTGAATCCTGTAATTTAGAGATACAGTAATGGAACTGTTCCAGCAAATGAAGGAGGCAGCTTTGCTTCCACCAGTCACAATTCAAGAAAAGTCAAAAATATCAAGAGAAAAACTAATTAGTCTTTGCAAGCTGCCTCAGTTCAGGTGTTGCGACTCTTCACTCATTTTATGTGGAAGCTTTCTCTTCCTGCCTTTTCACATAGGGTGTGAATCAACCTTTAGCAAACCCAAGTTGCTGCTGAGCTTTGTTAGGCTTCTCACAGGGATCTGTCATGCCACCCTACAGCCCGTTTATAATGTGGGCAGGCCAAGGTTGTCCAGATGCTTCCAGACCAGAAACTGTCACCCAGTTGAATCCTTGCACTACATCAGTTCTCAGTTTTACAAGTCTCTTTCTTTTTTTCTGTTGGGAGGGGGCGTGGGGAGGAGGGGAGGAAGAGGGGCAGTGGGGGAAAGATTTTTTCCTTGCATCTTGGTGACGCTTATCTCAAATTAAAACATTCAATTACTTTAATTTACAGGACTTTGTTCTTTTGGTATTCAGTTCCGTTCTCAGGCTGGAATAATGACAGTCAAGAAGAAACAAAAAAGAAGTGGTAGACACTGCGTTGAAGAACAAATGTTTGGGACAGCAGAATTCAAGGGAGCAAAAATCAAAGATTCTTTTACTCTGTGTCATAGAAAAGCTCTTAATTCCCACCCTAGAGAGCAACATAAAAATCAGATGCTATGTTTTCCAACAGAATTTTCAATTAATTCTTCAATCAGGAAAGAAGGATTTTAGCAGCTTTTTCTGAGTACAGAGAAATTTCAGTCCAAGATATTTTTTCCCCAGGTCCATCTCTGCCAGGAGATGGCAGAGAAAGAATCGGATACTGAAGGCTTAGGGGAGAAACAGGAAATCAAGCTGCTTGATAACCACATAAACACTAAGAAGTACTAAGCATGGCTGAGACAACTAACTAATCTGTACATTTATGGAGGTCATACTACATTACTTAGAAAATAAACATTTTTAGATGGGAAATGTAAAATTTTTTATGCATCTTTACAGTTCTGTTTTTACCTAGCAGAGAAAAGTGTTACATAGGTAGAAAAGAATGCACACATGTAGTCAGTGCATTATACCAGTTCATCACTCCCCTGCGCGCTTTTCAAACATGCTAGAAAACATAATAATTTATCTGCTATTTAGATTGCTCTGTGTTAGGCTGTAACCAAAGGAAAACACAGTTCCTTATCTAAAGCACTACTGAATCAAATAGGGCTACAGCAAATCAAGTGGTGCTGCGATACTCAGAGTATCAATTAAACATTGCTAAATATTCTTCTCTCTCCCTTATTCTCACCCTCCTGCTTCCATAGTCATTGGAGTTTCAGACTGAGGCAAGTAGGACTCTCTCACCCTAGTGCAGTTACCTCCTTTAGCAACCCATTGGTTTCCATGTAAGCCCTCTGCAGTTCTGTCATGTAACTGCTCAGATATCCTGTCCCAGAAGTTGTCTATCCCAATGTTCACTCTGTTCAGTTAACTGCCCAAAATCCTCCTCCCCTCTCCCCCTTCACCGCCATAGGTACTTTCTGAGCAGAGGTAAGTTGTCTGCCACACTCCTACCCTCCAAATCACTTAGATTTAGTAGTCTTTATCTACTTCTGATGCTTCTAGAAGGAAGAACTTCAATGTATGTTATGGCTTCTGTGATTCCAGAATTCTCTTTACAATATTCAGAAAAACCCTATTTCCCCACCATTTGTTAAGGACATTTTGGGAAATCTGAAGCCTGAGATTACATTAAACAACAGTTTCTGCCTGAGTCACAGAATCACAGAATCACAGAATCACAGAATCACAGTCCTAATGCTGAATGGAAGAAAAGGGTCTTAGTTCATATTTCACATCCATACAGTTTCTTATTGATGTGTAATGCATGACTACCAGTATTTATATTATAACAAAAATTACAGGAAATACTTTGGTTAAGTAATCAAGCAGAATCCTACAAAGCCATTCTGAATAACTACTATAAATCTTTCTGATGTCCTGCGCAAATTTTCAACAAATATTTTTAAGCTTTCATCTACACAAGTGAATTTTGTCTCACCAACTGTGTGGACACGTGTGACTACTGCAAAAACTTCTGATTTATGTAATTTCTAGCCTTCTGTCTTTTTAAACTTCCAAATCTTTCATACAAATGTGACCAGATTTAAAATAACTTTTGCATATAATGTAATTTCCGTAATATGTGAACCTGTTTCTCCCCCCCTTTTGTAGTCAGTTTCCCTAGTTAGAAAAAGCTTTATTTATTTATAAAAGTTTGTCCTGCAGAGCCATTTCTGGAAGTTGCAACATTGTCCAGACTTTTTCAAAACTATTGCTCACATTTATAACTGGACTGAAATATGTTTTGAAGTCATTATGGGATAGAAAATCCACTTGGCTGTTCTTGTCCTTACAAACATTTATTTTCTTTGACACTGTTCTTAAATGTATTTGAAAGAGACTGATCTTTTCACTTAAGAAAACAGGATTTCATACAGAGCTTCAGAAAGTAGTGAGGGAGGGTTGCCTAGCTATACCAATTGCCTCAATATCTTTACGATGCGAAAGAGAAAGATAAGGGATGTTTTTAAACAGAGGTAGTTTGGGTGTCATACATGTCATTTATAGTGAATTTTATGATCTAATTTGAGTATCGGCATTGTAACTATTAACACACTAAATACAACAGTTGCAGGCAAGACTACTCAGAAAATTTAATTAAAATATATGTGCAGTCCGGTAGTCCTTACAAACTCTAGCTCAAATATCGTCTTCTGCATGGCTGAGAGACTGTACAGGAGGAAGAGCATTACCAGTAAGTCAGGTACATTTTCTGTCAGAGACCTTTCCTCCTAATCATACACTCCTTATTGCTTCATCATCTTTAAGCCTATTGTCCTAACGGTATTTCTTAATCAAAAGCATGGTTACAGTAACAACAGAAACTGCAAGCAGCAGGGAAAGATGATAGCTAAGAATGCAGATTTTTTTTTTATTAATAAAAAAACCTCTAACAACAAACCCTCCCTGGAACAGTAAAAAGATGCGAGATTAAAGCAGAAAGGCAGATAATCATAGAACAGAAGGCACAGCTAACATCATGCACAATATTTTCTTACAGGAAAAATATTTCACTGTGACCAAAACAGCTAAGTGTCAAAGCTCCTTTAATCTTATTCCAAAACAGTTCTGAAAAAAAAAAAGGCATCTTTATGAAGGGAATGCTTGAACTCTCTATTGAGGTCAGATTTTCTCCCTTGGCATACTCAACCACCATGACATTCTGAACTCTCAATCTGATAGGGAACAGAAAAAGCAGAGTATTTAAAGCAGACCATTAGTTCATCATGATACTAGTTAAAGTATCGATTAGCCTCCTGCTTTGCATTTTCACAGGTTAAAATTAAAAACATATCTAGTTTCTGGTATTTTTATCAGAATAAAATTTGGTAATCAGAGGAGTCCAAAACATATTTATATATCTAAACTTTATTCCCTCCTCTTCACTGGTAATGATTAAAAATAACACAAGGTTTCATAGCTTTTGTTACAAGACATAATTTTCAGTGACATGCTTTTGTGCTTTTAAAAGAAGTGTTAGATCTTTCAAGAAGTAATTTTACTACAAAATATCACCCTCAGGCTCTTTGTAGGACAGTACAGCCATTAATAATGCTTTGTTATTGCATATGATATGATTTACACTCAACTCTGATGACTTACAATCCATTTTTTTTTGTCAGTATGAGCAAATTAGCTCTGTTTTCCTGACACAATTAGTTGCAAGTCCTTCATTTTCATTCTGCTGAAAACTGAAGGACAAATTCATGATAACAGAATCAAGCACTTGGGTAGTCAGCTAAGATTGTTGTCTAGGAGCAATTTATCATGTAAATGGTGTCTGCTTTGTTTTATGGAAATCTGAAAACAGCTTTCTGCATGATTGAAGCCTTTGTCAATGAAAACCCCTTCAAAATGTGACAAATGCTTCTTATCTCTGGGAGATGCTGAAAGGACTTAAGTGATAAAAACTATATATACACTTACTATTTTTACCCAGGGCATACATATAGATAGCATTCTGAGAATTTAGCAGCCCTGCCAGAAATATAAGATTTTCTCTACATTGAATCCATTCTGTTTTAAGGGGAAATCAATTCCTTTCCAGAGGATTCAAAAAAGATTCTTTGTTATACGCATGCTATGTATAAATATTAATTATCATCATCATAAATAAACAAATCACAGTATGAAGTGGTTTCCCAGAGAAAAATGAAGCATATTACAGATGATTTCCAAGCCTTTTTGGAACGTGAACTGTATGCTTATTAATTGTCACATTTGTCACACACCTATGTATGTCAAAGAAGTCACTTGCGGGATCTCATTATTTCACAGACCTCCTCCTTCCCACTCTGCCAATCTGCAGTCATTTTCCATTGCATTTTGTGGCTACATTTCAGCTTCCACAGGTGAATTAGGATATGTATTCCACTGTGAATAAACAATATTAGGACGTAACTTTACATCCCACATAACAGACTTATGCTTTTTTAAATGAAATTGAAGAAATCAGCTTCACAGAGTCCCTTCAAATACAGTTAGCCGATTGCTCATTTAAGGAAATCTTCTTAAACCACCTGAGACAAAAAACAAGTTAGCCATATGCTGAGTATGAGAGTAACATGAAAAACAGTTTCTAAAAACAGTGGCATCCAACACAAACCTAAATTCAGCAAGTGATACTCTGGAATTAACAAGAGATTCCCACCTTCTACAATACAGATGATGCAAACATTCATTTTAAACAGAGGCCATAGTATTTTAAAACATGAGTGAGTTCCACCAGCAAATGAAATATGGCTTTAACTAACCCATTCACATTCTGTTTACTCAAAGAATCAGAGATCCACAAAAAGACCTATTTCTTATTTTTGTGTGTATTTGCTTAACCTATGCAAAAGCATTACTATTATCCAAGTGATGATAGAACATAAATCTCAAAATAAGTTTTAATTCATCCTTTTTTACTCAGCATTCCTGAATTTCTTTTATCTCTTAATTGCCTAATGAGATTTTGGCATCGAAGGAGGTTTTTGTTTCAGAATGTACACTGTGCGTACACACACGCAGAGATATAAATACCTTCTCCCCACAGAGAAAGGGACATTGAATATCTTTTTTTTTGCTATTTTTTTTCAGATTAAATTTCATATTCTTCATGGCCTAAGAGATATCAGCAACCACAGGGCTTTAGCTATTTCTGTCTTTACCTACTTCCCAAATCTACTCCCTTGAGCAATGTAAATTCTCTCCAACAGCTTTATATTTTTTTGGCAGTGGAATGTGGGGACGGAGTCTTCACTGGTTTTTTTGAACCACCAAAAAATGTTCTAGCAGCAAGAAAAAAACCCATTATGTCCCTCCTTTTTCTGAGATCTCAAAAACAGGAGCCACGGATATTGGCAGCATAAACTCCTACTTCTCAGCAAGATCTTCAGACAGCCCGAAGTTACCCATGTCAATGTCATAAAGGAGATTTCTTTTCTCCCCCCTGAGAAATAAGTCAGAGTGAGTTCAGCTGTTCCTACATACGCATTTCTAAAAACTGAGATGAAACTTATCCCATCAACCTTTTCATCTTAGAAACAATGAAGTACAATAATATCTTTCAATTATTGACCTTTCTGAACTTACAATAGGAAAATGACAACCTTTAACTACTTGCACAGAAAAGTCATTTTCATTTTCTTCATCAGCAGTACGCAAAAGACCAGTGAACTAGATTGCTTTCACCTGGAAGATGCTGGAGACAATTCTTCTGATACTGATATTTCTATTTCAGCAAGACAGAGAGCATAGAGGGAGTAAGTGAAACAGAGAGAAAAGACAGAAAGGAAAAGAAAAAAAGTTTTTACTACTTTAATAAAGTCTTTGCAAACTTCTTCCTTTAGTACTGGTAAAATCGAAATTACTTCAGAAATCTGTGTTGTCCCATCACATAAACTATATTCTTGGGTGGGGAAAATGTCTGTGTTGTAATCACACTCACTTGAAAAAGCACACCCCCCTCCCCTACTTTGTGCAATGCGATCTGGCTAACCTAAACCCAGCTCTTTCACTTACGATATGTAGTACCCTAAAATTCCTAGCCAATCATATCAGCAGTGCTCTTCATCTCTACTGGTTTGCAGCCACATCATCCTTCCCACACAGCCCATATATTAATGTTGGTTGATCTGAAATGTACATAACAGGAAGAAGTATTTGTTTACTGACACTTCAGAGCAAACTGACCAGTTCAAATCCTGTGCTTCTTTACATACTTACATTTATTTGTTACAGATACCCTGGAATCCATCGTTATGCACCTTCTTTGGGTTTTGTACTTTCAATATTAGAGTACACGGCATAAGCCAAAACATCAAGTGAAACAAACAATGCTGAGAAGTTACTCCTAATTGGATACCTGCTCTCCTTTTCTTCTGAGTTCTGTCATCACATCTGTGCTGAATCATGATACAGGTAGCACATTTTAATCATATGAAATCATTTAAGTTAATTTTAACTCCTACAATCTTTAACACTTAATCATTTTCATTCAAACCATTTTCTAAACTCAACCCATTTTTTTTATTTTGTTCTGAAACACATAACTTTTGCACAGACTCATCTTTGCTAATTCTTTTTTTTAACCATACTAGGCTGAGTGCTAGACTTCAGTTTAAAATTCACTTTTTTCCTTAGCTTCCAATATATTCAAGTTTGATAAAACCTAATGAGCTCCAAGGCAGTCAGATTAAAGTGCGCATTTTTGACACAAGCAATCTTCTTTAATAGAAGGTACGTTTATTACCAACTTTGCATTCACTTTCTGTGCAAGAAGAGAAAGTAATTTTAATTTCAATGGATATGGATTTGAATGGCACTCTGTAAAGCTTTACCAAATCTCCATCAGCCTGATAAATTTAGTCAAAAGGTTCATAGCAATGAAGTCCCAGCAGAGTGAGAAAATTTGTCTGGATTACATACTAGTCAGAGAGAATATTTTTGTATTTTCTTCAACATTTCAGCAGAGATTTTATTTCTCCCCTCAGGTTAGTATAACTAAAGAGACTGGGTGATGTGTTATGAGTTACCAGGGACAGTGTTTCTGGCTCAAATTGAAAATAACGGTGATAAAGGCTGCTCAGGTAATTGAGTGTTTATGCCTGCAGCTGTATTCTGTTCAACCTTCATCAGACTGATGGTATCTTCAGATAAACCCTCTTAGTAAACCATTTTCATAATTTGGAACGCATCTGGACTAAGAAGAGACTGGTAGCCAATTGAAATATTTTTCATTAACCTGAATGCTCTTTTTCTGGTAAAATTTCAAGCTATGAGAGAGGGGAAAACACTTTAGAACAATTCATTTTTAAAATATTCCTTAATAATGCTAAAGAATATGTGTAACACATGCCATTAAGTAGCTGTTGGGAGAATATTACCACAGAACAACTTGTTTAAAATTTCAAAGAAGATCAGAGCTAATTAAACCTTTAAGGAACAAAATATAATGTTTTTTTATCAAATGGAAAAATCATATTTTTTCAGTTTTTATTATTCTTCCACCTAGCTCTATCCTGAACATTACTTATCTGATGGGAGCTCCAGGGAAAAATGAAGATATATAGACAAATATAGCTGAAATCTTTCTGTATCAAACACTACAGCAACACTGCCTATTTGAAATGCTCTGTTCTTTACATGAGCAGATAAACTCATAGAAGCTGCCTGAAGCAAATTTTAAACGAACATTAAATACTTCCACACTTTTAAGCAGTAAAAGCAAAGCTTGGAAAGTCTGATTTATTGAAAAAAAAAAAAGACAAATGGGTGTTTCTATGATCTTTTGTTTGCAAATTTAAACTAGACTAATAATAATAAAAACATCTCAGAGACCTGCAGCCTATAATAATAATATCTCAGAGACCTGCAGCCTGTTTAAAGTGCTGTTTTTCCTTTGTTTGAAATAAAAATGTCAGCCACTGCCTGCTTCAAGCAAAAAAAACCCCAAATCACCACCACTCCTCCCCACGCTAATATATTCCACTATTAGTAAAAGGGAAAATAAAATTGAAAAAAATCCTATGTTTTCCCCTGATAATTTCTTTTGCAAGAGTGATGGTTGAAGTAGGAAGATAAAACTTATGAACTAAGAAAGAAAATACCATTATGCTATTTCATAATAGCATAGAGATTACACTTGACAAATTTTGTTGGGCTGAAAATGTACAAGAGGAGAATGAGTTCAAATCATTCCACGGGGAAGTTGATAACTTTGCATATCATGTATGCTGGCAGAAACAAACAAACAAAACCCTGCTTTTAGAGTTTCCTATACTTTAAATGGACTAGAAACTTTTCAATACTTCATTTCAAAAACAAGGGATCATAAAGTGATGCTTCTTTGAGCACAAAGGAAGATACCAACAGCTCAGCGTCTCAGTTTTTAAATTCAGAAGATAACATTATGATCTAGTCTAACCTCCATTGTAATGTTGATAAGATTTTCAGCCCAGAATTCCTTCATCATACACATGACTTCTGTTTTCTTTACTATGAAGCACCTCTGTCCTTAGTGCGCAGATCCTAGAAAAGACACATATAAACATAAATGTATTGTAGGCTTAAAATCTGATCTCTGGGCTTCTTTCAAGGTACAAAGTAGTACTGGAGAGCTGGGGGTGTCTGCTTTTCCATTGCATAAAATTGATATTTTCAGTTATGAACAGAAATACGGTGTGGTAGACATTCAATTTTGAGTAACGATAAAGTTTACTGTTCAGTGAATTTTTTTTATGAATCTTAGAGAAAGTTTTGAATCACACTGGCAGACATAAAATTAGATCTGCAGTATATTTCCCTCTGTCTTTAAAAATTATGATGGCTGTAAGACATTTAAACTGCCTACTGTAAACTTTAAGGAAATACAATTTGGGGCTAAAGGAAGAAAGAAGTATCATGAGTACATAGTGAATGAAAATCAGTATCTAATTTATATAAAGTCATTCACATTTGTACATAGTATTTATTATTTTCTTCCATATTTCTGAAAGATGCTAAGATCAGGATTCCAAGGTGGTTAGAATCTTACAAACACATTGAAAGGACAAGTGCAGAGCCCACTGAAATTATAGAAGAGAGTCAAAGAAAATAAGGGTTAGAAATTGATGTGGATCATGTTAGAGAGCAATAAAAAGGTGCCAGAACTGAACTCTGATGTTCTAAGCCACAGTCCACTGCTCTACTCATTGAACCTACTTAAGTTTAAAAAAATTAGTCTTTCTTAATTTCAAAGTATCTTTTAGCTTCTGAAAACACACAGAAATATGGAGAACTGAACAGTATTTAACTGCTCTGAACACAATAAAATTAAAATATTAGGCTTTAGTGTTAGTTCTATGACAATTAATGCTTTGCAGCTTCAGAATTTCATCACAGTATATTAATCAAGCCATAAAAATACAAATTACCTCTTTAGTGTAAAAAAAGCTTTCTAAAATGATTTTTACAGTAATAAATTTCCTGTCCACGGTGTTTTAATTGCATCTCTTAAATTACACGAATCAGTTTTATTCAGCCCTCGTGGCTGTGTTTATATCTAATTCTTAAATAAAAGTCCTGCATACATAGAAATGGCATATGTGGAATAACATTGCTCTTCATAGTACATGCATTGTCCATCAGAAAGTCAGGATAATGCTTTGTATTTATTGTGATGAACAGGACAACATATTTATTGTTATAAAGGTCACAGTTTTTGCCAAACATTCTTTATTCCTCAGCTTGATAGATTGCCCAGTGAAGACTATAACTTTAGACAGCATTGAACTTTCCAAATGATGCTCAATACCGAGATAATAAAGCGGTATGTGGGCAGAGCACAGGCCCATCCATGAGGCAGCAGCAGGGTAAAAGGTAGCCCAGGAAAAACCCAAACAGGCTGTGGAAACAGGAAAAGATATTCAGAAAAGGTGAGAGTATTGGAAGATGTGCAAAAGGTAGAGAGATGACAGCCAACATTAGTAAGTCAGTCTGGGGAGATGCACAAAACAAGACAGAGTTTTCCAAACAACACACCCACACACTGCAGATGCTGGCAAGAGCGCAGAATTAGGAGCTACAGTTGAGGGAAACACCTACCATAAGGGCACTAATCACAGTCAGCATTCGGAAAGGTTTGATTTACCTGATGCTTGGAGAAAAAGAGATTTATTCAGATCCTGGGCAAAAACTTTCAGAAAAGATCCACAATGACAGCTCTGTCACAGACTTATCCTTAGTTGTATATTTCCACTCAAATATCATAAATAATAACAATTACCAAGGAATTTCATATGGTCATACTTAAAAACATCATCAAAATACCCATAAAATGAGGTATTAACCTATTAAGTGCTTAAATATATTGCACACATACAGAAAGCAAGTAAAGAAAGGACTAAGCTGAGAAATTATTAATTTGTTGAAATAAAATAGCACTTCATTTAAACCACCCCTTAGCTACCTTGTAAGTGCACATCTAAAAGACTTACTCTAAGACAAAATAAGCAACAGTGAGCACTCTGAGCATATCTTAGAAAAGGTAAAAATACCATTGTAAAAAACCTGCCAGTCCTACATCAACTTAACAAAGAGCTCTCACCCAATTACCATGTTTCAGTAAAGCAGCTATATTTAATAACTGAGGAGCAGCGGCTGTCTAAAATGCGTAAATATTTCAAGAACTCAAAGGCTATATTGTAAATGCTATGTTAAATAATGGTTTGGTTTTCTTCCCTCTGTTTCACTGCTATGTTTCTGCCACTTCCATCTCCGGTTACTGCAGGCTCCAAACACCACTTTTCAATAGCAGGTACCTTAATCACCTTAATGGTGCAGGATAAGCCTGAAATACCATCATATAGTGTGTACAAGAGGAAAGGGATTTTTTGGGATTAGCTAGGATAATGCTACAGGATCCACTACTGGGAGAAATTCACTGTTTCCTAATGCAGACAAGAGCTGCTCAACCTGTGTCCAGTCAGTACTTCAATAATCTTCCACAGCCTAATGGACAGAAGATGGGGCCTGGTGAAAATCCTAAACCTTCCCCTCCCCAGCCAACAAAAAATTCAAAAATAGCCACGGGGGAAAAAAAACAGCCACACTGTAATATGGAGAGTAGGACCTACCTCATACAAGCACAACACTGTCCTTCAAAGAAGATTTTTTTGTTTATTTTTACAAAGAATTTGGTCAACACTTTACAATAATATTTTACAATATTATTCTTTCTTATTTCAAATTTACCATTCAATCTATTTTACTGTTATGCTATGATAAATACGAGTTGAGCCAAAATGCACTTTGCTTGTCCTGTATCACTCCCATCGTATTAAGTGGACCAGGGAGACATTTCAAATTTTGTCCAGTTAAAGCAAGCAGAACTAAAACACCTTATCTAACAGCACTGCACGTCTAATTATTCTACTGCTTATATTACTGTTGACACTTCAATGACTACCATGAATAGGAGAAAACTTCTTGGGACATGTCATCAAACATAGGCTTGATTTGCCCTATAATTTGGATCTGGAGGCACATGGCATACCTAGGACTAAGCATTTCCATTTTTGCATCCTCTACTCCAAAGAAGGGAAATGAAAAACTAAGTTGATCTAAATATTTTAGAACTGTTTTTCAGGCCTTTCTGAGGAAGCTTCCAGGAGCCATAAGGTCATAGGAAAGGTGTTCCAAGTGGTTTACAACTCCTAAATCTTCAGCACCATCTCACAGCTGAAAAGTATTCCTAGCATTTACAGGGGAGATAAAACGTAATGGCGTGAGTCCTAATGTGACAGTAAACCAGGGCAGGAGATAAAATATCAACTGGACTTTGCTAATCTTGTAATTACAATACTATTAAAATAATTAACTTTCTACTTCATAGTGCTGATGTGAAGTATTTAATTTAGAGCAAGAAAACCAAACACAGCAAACAGAAGAAATATTAATTTACTTTGAACATTATCTTTGCCAGATCTACATTGGAGATAAAAAGGCTTGGAAATGATTATGCAGTCTCCAGGTTATTTTTCTTTGGTGTTTTCCTTTAAAATTGCTAAAAACAAGATTTATTTACAGTAGTTTAGGAGCCTAAATATGAAAGTACTTCTTGGACAAACTGTGTTTCGAGATACTCTCTTAAAAATTTGTGTTTGCTTTCAGAGGGTTCACAGGGAAGTGGAGCTTTTTCATCATGTCCTGAACATTGTTTTATTGGTATGCAATTTGAAACGTAATGGTATACTAGTTTTTAATTACGAATGGATACAATAATTGAAGATTCTAAAATAAATACCATCAATAATAATAACAAGGTAACTGAGTCTAGATTACAAACTTGTAAAAAACCTTGAATTAGTATTTGGTTTTCTGCAAATATATGTTGTTCAAATTATGTCCTCGTATTCATATTTAGAAGACAAAATATTTCTAAAAGTGTTTAATCAAACCACCTCACTTCAGGAGAAGAACCACCTAAAATAGATATTTTTAGACAGCAAATGCCAAAGCCTGGTATCATAGATGAAACAGTGACGAATCTAGGATAATACTACAGTATCCACTACTGGGAGAAATCCACTGTTTCCTAATGCAGACAAGAGCTGCTCAACCTGTGTCCAGTCAGTACTTCAATAATCTTCCACAGCCTAATGGACAGAAGATGGGGCCTGGTGAAACTCCTAACCCTTCCCCTCCCCAACCACCAAAAAATTCAAAAATAGCCACAGGGGGAAAAAAGAAAGCCACACTGTAATGTGGAGAGTAGGACCTACCTCATACAAGCACAGCACTGTCCTTCAAAGAAGATTTTTTTGTTTATTTTTACAAAGAATTTGGTCAGGTTAAGTGTTAAAGTGAATTGCTATCAGCTCTTCATACATCAAGGAGAACCCTCTTGGCATTTCACTGTCAGCACACACACATCACGCGCTGCAATCTTGGCGAGAGATTCAGTTCAGCTACAAAGGCACCATTAACATACAAACTTAAAAAAAAAAAAATTATTCATAGAGACACACCATCTAAGTAACACTGTCATTCATAGACTATTGCCTGGTTAAATAAAACCACTTCATGGCTTGCTGAGCCTGCCACTGCATCAGTCAGGCGTATCTGTGTCAATCAAATCAGGTCAAGGACCTAAATGCATTTTGGTGATCTGCCTTCCCACTTCACTTTGGCTGACAACTGATATTGCAAGGTACAGTTTGTCTCTCCTGCATATCAAGATTACAAGTTAAACCTATTCGGCTCATTCTATAATGTATGATGTGGACACACAAATAAAAAGATTAAAAAGGATGGAATGGGAGAAATTGGTGAGAAAGATGAGCACAGTTCTGACTTTCCTCGCAGTTCCTTCTAGTTGCAGGGAAAGATGTTCACTGTCCTAGGATATTTAACAGGATAAAAGATCACAAGTGTATGAGAAATAGCTAGTTTTATACAAAATAATGCTAGAATTAAGTTACCAGGAGTATTTAAAATAGTTTCTCTGTAGGTAGTAATGACAAAATAAAGAATTTTATGCTAAAAGAATCCTTTTTAGACAAGTTATTTCACCAGAGCTTTGGATTGTAGAGTCTGGTTGTCTAGTAATTTCCCTGTGAAAAGTGCCTGTTTACATAACAAATTTAATCATGGCTGTACTAAAATCATCAGCTAAAGACAGGTCCAGCCGAAACTCAGATTTAACAGTTATAAGCATCAGAAGATAGTCCCTTCTTTTTTCCATACTCAGCTAGAAACTCCCTCCCCTGCCTAAAGCGAAACACCTTCCATTTTTATACTTGTTTACTCTCACCTGTCAGCATGACTCAAGCCAGGTTTTAACACATCAGGTTGTGTTTCTTCTAAAGACTCAAGTCTCCTCTACAAACTAATACAAATGGAAAGGAACTGCTGAGTTTATACCAAGGCTGCACTTCACTTCAAATATTGCTGTAATTTAGGTAGTCATTTATGCCATTATAGAACTGTTGTCAAAGACAACCATTCTGATTCGACAACATTTTACATCACTTTTCCCTTATTTTGTACCAGCCAAGTGACTGTGTAAGGTTCAGGGCAATGACAGGCAGGCCCACTGGGCATTGATGAATTTGTATAATCTCGGGAAGAGGATTAAGCAATTGACCTTGCAGACAAAGAGAAAGATGTTCTTTCTAGTTTATTTATTCTTCTTTTGAAATACATTTGATTTAGGCATAGTCTGGTCCACCCAAAAGTTTTTTGCTTCTCAGAAATGAATGGGGTCTTACATTCAGCCCGAATAAGTTAACAGCACCTGTGGGATAGACTCAATCACAAATAAAAAAATGAAAACCCACACAACATCATAAAACCACCCTCATTCTAACTATGCTGAGAATTTTAACAAGTTGCTTCTGGAGACACACAAGAGAACAATAGAAAGAAATTGTTTTATTTATTCAGAAAACAAACAGCTGTTTATGAAATTCCTCCTATATTTATTATTGCTCCTATGTGTTAAGATTTTATTTTCCTGTAGGAATTATTCTTATGCGTAAGAAAAACATGCATTACGGAATATTTTAGATCAGATCTGCCAATACAGTGTATTTACATAAACACTGACAAAACATGCAAACAAATGACAGTTTGTCCACAGATAAATCAGTGTGGACATCTTCAGAAACAGATACAGAATTTCATAACAAAGTAATTATTTTTGTCTTTCTTTATGAAACTCATGAATGAATTACCTTCACTAAAACATTTATTTAATTGTACAAAATGATGCAGAATTCTTCATAACATGCTTTTGACCTATTTCACAATAGTGAAGACTTACCCAAAGGTTAATTAACTATCAGTGGACATCTTCTATAGACAGCCATTAAGGAGAGAATACAGTTATAACATAACTCCCCCCGCTTTCTTGTCTACCATATCCCCAACCGTCTCCAAATCTAGATAAAATGCAAATCAATAACTAAATAAATCCAACAAAATATTTTAAAATAAAATCAAAGTTTAGAAATAAAAAAAATAAAGAAAGAAAACCTTACACAGTATGTGATTTGGTACAGGCAGAATTAAAATGCACTGTATGTTTTCCAGTAGCCCCCAATCTGAACAAAGCCACATGATTACAACAGGTACAAGTTACCAGCCTCCTATAGACACTAGAGCATGCAAGGCATTTCTGTCTTCATCTGTCAGTTATGATTCTGGTCAGTGAATATTAATTACATAAAAGTACTGATTCATTTGCTCAAACCACCTTAGATAGCATTGTTTTGGCTAATATGATTTACAGCACTCCAACGCATAACCAGAAATGTGGAAGTGTAAAAACGGGAAAGGAAATAAGAAGCAAAACACCAAGTCTTTTGTTTGAAACACATTCCTGACACAACCGCGAGTTTGTTTGTTTTTCATTATCTTTGACGCTGTAGCCAAGTCATTAATCCTAGAAGGAGCACTTTTCTAAAACATTTTCCCTCATCCTGACGTACTTTTTCTATTTACTATGGTAATATGCAGAAATCAGTGGCATTTCAGGGTGATTATTGTCCACAGCCGTATACCCTATGTAAGGTAGGATTTGATAATTTAAAAATTCACTACCTGGACTAACTGCTTAAAACTCTTTTATGGAACACAAACAAAAAAACCTCAACAGACACAAAAAAACCCAAAAACCAACAAAAATGCCCCACAAACCAAAACACCACAACCTAAAAAACCCAAGAATTAAAAGACATAAGTGATAGGGAAGAATGTTGCAGATTTCCAAACAATCACAAAATATTCTTATAAATATCCATTTGTCTAAATTATTTCCTTAACTTAATCACCCTCATTTTTTCTCAAAAACCCCCAAACCAACAGAGGTATAGGAAAAGCTAATAGAAGAATGTAGATAAATATCTATTCTTCATAGACTGTCTATACAAGATAATTATGAACAGGAGGGTGGCAGAGCAAGGTAGTTAGACCACTTTTCTCTCCTTGTTAAGCACTGCAACTTTTAAAAGGCACTGCCTTGAATCCTCATACTTTTCTCTCCCCCTTTCAGGAGCCTACACAAGAAGTCAATAGCATTTGCCTGCACATTAAGCATCTGAGTACCAGCAAATGGAGTGGGGAAGAAGAAAGAAAACAAACCCAAACAACAACATACACACTTACAAGAAAACATCACCAGCACCCTAGACAATATCAACCATATACCTGATCATCAGCAAAAACTAACACATCTTTAGCTCCTGTACTCCATTGGTACTTGTCTCATTTCTTCACCGCAAAACTGGAAAATTGTTACTTTCAGGTCCTGGAGACAAGGAATGAGATAGACTACGGTACAGTAACCACAAAGAAACAGATCCATCAACAGGCTGAATTCTGTCCCTCATCCTGAAGGATTTCTCTTCATCACTTGCAGAAATTGGAAGCCTCCTGATTCATTTCCTCTGGATCTTCAATGAATAAGAGAATTTTTTATAAACTGATTGTCTGAAGCATACTGAAGAAAGTATGTTGCAGACATATTTTCAACACAGATTTCAAAGAACAAGCACAGCTAATATCAAACTCCAGAGATTCTCAAAACTTCAGGTTGAATTGAGAAAGTAAATCCACACAATCTGATAATCCAAGAGGAGAGTCAAGTGAATTTGTGACAAAACACATCTTACACCATATCCCTGAACTGACTTCACTCTGGCCAGAGGACTGAAAAGTCATTTTGGACTATTCCAGTTTCAGTTGTGACACCTCAAGTAACATTTCAGAATTTCATGGTTGTAATTAAGAAATAAACATGAGGTCATCTGCACATGACAGAATCCACAGTAGAAACCCTTCTAATTTACAAAAAAGAAAACTAGGTGTTTGTTGTAGATGACTGACTTATCAATAAAGCAAGATTTCAATCATATCCTCTTGCTGTCAGCAGTTTAGAGAAAAATAGAGAAAAGAAATAAAAACGGCCTCCAAGACTGGTTTTTGCTGCCTCTCAGAAAAGCTCTGCACACTTATCTAACTGTGCATGCATATAACACAATATTTATTTGTGGAAAACATTCTACCATACTCTACACACTCTCATAAATAAAATATTTAACCACATTCTACCACTGACAGTGCTGATTGAAACATAAAAATGTTATTGTTCCCCTCCTACCTCCAAAAAAGACATACACATTTTGAATTTACTTCAGAACAAATTAATTACTGGATCATGGTTTTGAGGACTTGTGAGTTTGTGTGTTTTCCTGTGCATCTAGTTCATGACTTGCATTTCTCCCTAGTCTCATATATTTTGCCATTACATGTAGGAAAGAGAGAGAGTTGTGTCAGCAACCTAGAAACAAAATCAGAGTTATTTCTAAGTCCATGAATAGCTTGTTACCTGAATTATTAGTCTGGCTATAGCAATAAATGCCACTCACTCAACAAAAACTGAAATCATACAGTTTCAGATAATAACAAACCCACTTAAAACATACAAAGAAGTGAGATAAAACATTTGGATTCTTTTACAGATCACCTGTTGTTGGTGTACCTCAAGATGTAGTGATGGGAGTCGTTCAGTGAGACGCTGCAATCCCGGCAACCAGAATTATTCAACTCTTTCAATGCTGCAGCACTGCATGTGACTAAACTTACCCTTGCAAAAAGCCGAACATTTCAATAGTCTCTTTTTCCGCTTAACATGACTTAGCAGAATTCATACTGCTTTTCTCAAAGCCTGAAACAAGCAGAGAAAAGTCTGTACTGTTCGCAAAAAGTGAAATCAGACAGGAAATTTTGAAGAATACTTTTTCAATTTCATAAGTTAGGTTGTGTTTAAAATAACCCAAACTTTTAATGTAGTACTGTATTATTTGTTTTTCTCAAGTTCTCTTCTAATGTTTATTTTTGAATTGACACTAGTTAAGCACATCTCATGAATTTATTATTTAAATAATGATTTGTGTTTTCTAGAAAATATTTATAAATTATTATTTTTAACTAATTAAGCATTCATTATTCGAAAGCTTTTTCTATCTCATGTGGGGTTTTTTATTTATTTATTATTGTATGGGAATTGTTAATTGGTGTGCCTGATTGTTGTTACTACTTGCTTTGAAAGCAATTCATGAATCTAGCCCCTCTAGAAATAATTCCCTAAAACCAGGTTCTATCCCTGTTGTATTCCGTAAGGCACTTCCATGAGGTATGGCAGCCTGGTGTTGAGTGAGAGAGAAAATAGCGAAGTTTTTAAGCTATGTCAGGGGGGGAAGCACCCCAAAAATTTCCATTCATTGCAGAATTCATAGTTCACTCACCGGGACAGGCATCTCTGTCGAGATCTAGGGTTACTCTCCACATCTAGAAACAAGTTCCTTGTTGGGAACAAGGAATCTAGGTCACTTCACAGTGCATGGGGTGGAGGATTAAGACTTTCAGGTTCATGGTAGATGGCTGACCAAATGTGAGCTTCTAGCACGAAACTGTAACTAGGTGAGAAAACACAATTCTCTAATGTATAGAGAGAAGAGTAAGTAGGAAAGTGCTGTTTCCTCTTTAGAGAATAGACTGAGACATTTATTGAACAAGGGTCAGAAAAGGAGTAGTTCCGCTATTCTTAATTTATGATAGACAAAATATTTGAAACAGATTAGTGAAGAGCTGTGTTGGAAAATGCATGTGTTTTGCTTATTCAAGGTAAATTTAGGCTGTAGTTTTATGATACTCTACACATATCTGCATTAAAAGAGGTATGACAGGTTTTTTTCTGTCTAGCAGACAACGCGAGATTAGCAAAGACAAAGCAAAATTCAGTGTTTCGCCTCTGAAGATAAAGAAAACCAGAGAAGAAATAAAACATCTTTATATTTAATTATGTGAATTAGACTTCACAGCAACTTGTCTAAACGTTCTTCACTCTGTCTAAAAAGAGATGTTGCAGGTGAAAAAATTATGAGCTTTATGCAAAAACTACTGGATAATGCTCTATCAATCACCTTGAAATCAGCTAGATGACTGTAAAGCTACCTTATTTAGATGCATGCATGTAATGTGTTTTGCTTTTCACTCTAATTTTACAATATTATTCTTTCTTATTTCAAATTTACCATTCAATCTATTTTACTGTTATGCTATGATAAATACGAGTTGAGCCAAAATGCACTTTGCTTGTCCTGTATCACTCCCATCGTATTAAGTGGACCAGGGAGACATTTCAAATTTTGTCCAGTTAAAGCAAGCAG
>Ga0065711_1002714_pt1 | contig 32068 bp, 10 predicted proteins | sample Hoacrofraction12_FD_59098 | JGI IMG/M metagenome (GOLD analysis project Ga0065711, IMG submission 59098) | Hoatzin crop microbial communities from Cojedes, Venezuela - Epithelial fraction 12 v2 (version 2) | ecosystem: Host-associated > Birds > Digestive system > Esophagus > Crop | place... | reverse complement strand
TGCTGTACTTGCTGTATTTTATAACCTTTGATAGTTATAGAGAATTTGAGAAACACAAAGCCCTCCTTTGAAACAAAAGGATAAAACACTCACTTCTCCTCCTTTTCTCTGTTGTTCCCCTTCCTGATTTCCCCAAATTATATCACTCAAAAAGTCTTTCACAGACAAATCAATTTATCTGACACTGTGATCCTCTCTAGTGCAGTTCTTCAGATCATCCAAATAATGTAAAAGATGTCTCATCCCTATCACTATCTCACCAAATCTCTTTGCTAGAAGAATATAGATGGTGTGAGATTAAGCTAGGATGTAGAGATGGCTTCTTCTACCCCTATCCAGTTCATAAAATCCTATGACAAATTGACCACTGATGTCCTCCACATTAACTCTTTGAACTCTCACCATTCTAGGAAGGTGGAAATCATATATCCACAGCCTTACCAACAGAATTCAACATAGAGCATATACCAGCATTCACATAAATCTTTCACAAGGTTACACCTTTCCATCAGATTAATACCCTGCCTTCTGTATCACCATCCCTGAGCTACCATCTACAAGCCTTTAGTGAAATGTGCAACAAGCTGAGAGATTAAAACGCCTATTTTCTCTTGAGAGTCTCTTGCTGGCTTAAGCAGCTCCTGTGCCGATATCCTGTACTTTCTGTCAAAAGAAGAAATTATGATTTTGCTTCTTTGTGCTGATGATTTCTTTTTCAAAGAAGGATTGAACCAGGGAAACCTGTTCAAGTTATGGAAAGCAGAATTTGCGAATAAGCCCATGATGACAAAGGTATCCCATGGGAAGAGAACAGAGCCACATGGAGTTTGTACCTTTATTGCTTCTGTTCAGTTTAAAGAGAAATGAGTAGCTAAAGCACTGCCACAATATTAAAATATATAAGAAAAAATCAAACACTTCAAAGTGTTTGAAGACACAGTCTGAATATTTACCAACTTATAGATGCCAATTTTGATTGCCAAACTTGTAAGCTTAGACAACAGAATTAGGTTATAGCCACAAAAGAGTAAACAAAATGGCCAGGTTTTCCAGGCCCATGGACTATTGTGCAAATTCACATTGTCTTTTTTGAAAATGTAGTTTATATGCATTTATTTGAAATACTCTTGTTCGGTTTCTTGTAGGAGTTTTGTTGCTTTGAGTTTCTTTCTTCCTAGTGCATATGTTATTTCTCTAGTTTATTATGAAATTAGCTTTTTACACATTTCCATCTGTTCGTTTGAAATGTCCCTTTCCCTCCCACCCATTAGATCAAAGTTCTGACTTTCAAAATTTAAAGGGTCACAGCACTTCTTTAAGATTTACTGTAAAACTTTCTGTTAAAGTTAGAAAAGCTGTTACTGTAGAATCTATCTATGTATAAAGATTTGTTTAGATGTATTTTGAATTTGACAATAATGTAGTCTTTTTACTGTCCACCAAATACCACTGCTACTCTTAAAAGCAAATTTCTTCAACGACGTTTAATTTGAACATGAATGAGCATTAAGGTATGAAAACAGTGTTTAAAAGACGTGAAACTCATTTCTGGTTGTTTTCCTACGAGTCAGATTGCAGGGAGGCTGGCCTCCTACAATTAACTTAATACCTTCTGAAAGCTTTAGACTATCACTTCACTGACATCATCCAATACCAAACATTTATTCATGTAAGACAAAATCCAGCACTATTGTTCTCAAAGAATGACTGAAAATGGGCACATTAGTGCATGTTTGCAATTGAATAACTGACATTCAAGTTGAACGAAGTTCAGTAACATCTCAGAGTCTCCTGCAATGCTGATAATAGGGGACAAAACAGGATTTTAATAACACAGTGTAATCTAGCAGATTTCAGTTGCTTTAGTGTCCATGCAACTTTCTAAATCTATGGAGCAGTATTATAGTACAAGTACTTTGCGAGGCATACAGAGCTTTGGTCATTCTGAACTACTGGGATAGAACCATGGATGGAGAAAGCCAGATTTCTCCTGATCTCTTCTTAGGCAATTTATTATATTACTTTAGCCACTGCAAAGAGAAAACATTAGCCTTATCAAACCAAAATCCAGCTTTTCGTCTGAGATGACAACCTGCTTACTGATAGAAAAGTCATGATCATGGAGAGACGGAAGTTAAAAAGCACAAATACACAGAGTAATGCAAAACCAGAGATATTAGAACATGTACAAACAGAGGTAACCTATTGGAATTAAAGGGAAAACAGAAATTTTCAAAGTGTCTGATTGAAATGTCTGAATTAATTAAATTGACACCTTTTATTCGTTTTGTCTCTTGTTCCTTTCTTTCCACAGACAAACTTGGATATCATACACGAATTCATGTAAGAGGCTTAAGCTCTGTGGACTAAATTAGTCCCCTGTTTTTAATCTAGTTAAATCTGTGCATTCAGGGAGTGCCACCACTGCTCTAATAAGCTATCCAGAACAAAGCTGTATCCTTGCTGTATATCTGATAGTTTTTGCCAACTCCCAGATGCTGTGACAGCAATGTTTTATTCAACCAAGCCAAATATGTAGGACACAGAAGTGGTTCGTTTAACCAAAATTTCTGGAACAAATGGATTGTTGAAGGAAAGCCAGCTGAGAGACAGAGACATTAATTTGATTCTCTCAGAAGTCAAATCTCCCCTAATAATGTGAGGTTGGAAGATTCTTGTCTTCTCTGTCTTAGTCGTTTACACATGCACTAAATTCATAATGTTACCAGTGTGAGGAAAAACTGCTGAATCAGCAGCATTTTTCATGTACTTCACATATGGAACTGGTCTTGTGTATCCCAGAAGAGTGAATAATCGGATGAAAGGGCATAGTTTCTGCCCAGAGCACATAAAAATCCCGGAGCTGTCCTTGGCCTGATCTGTTTCCTGGTGCGCAGGAATATAACCTTAAGCATTATCCCTAGACATCCTCAGTCTTAGCAACCCTAAAAGCTCTTGTTTAAGAGGAGCACATGCTACACTTGAAGGTGGAAAGTAAGGGAAGGGGTGAGTGAGCGGATCGGCTGCTGGGTTAAACTATGACAGGAATAAAATGTACATGTGTCTTAGTCCCTATGTTGATCTTGTAGTAATCCTAACATAAAATTTAGTGGTAACCACTGACAGACCTGTGGAGATGGTATTGCTGCTTGTGTAGCTGAATCACGGGCACAGTCCATCAGCAGTTCTAACTAGTTGGGCAAAATTGCTGCAATTCTCTCTCCCCATCAAGTACACCCATCACTCTGACAGTATCACTGGTGTTTGTTCCTAGACTATATGAATTCAGAGAATAACAAACATTTTGGTATTCTGCATTTTTTTATCCTGTAAATCTGGAATTCCAAGATCTTGTGGATCATCTATATGCAACATTGATTTCTCACTGAAGATGTGTGTCACCAAACTTTTTCTGAGACCGGTTTTCTAACTCTACTGGTTCAATTCTAACATATGTAACCTATATTTAAATGTCTTTGAAACTCCTTCTAACTATGATGGCTTCTGTATCATTGAGCTGTACTCTGAAGTCCTGACCATGTTAAACTTCCTTTAGTAAAAAGAACATGACTTCTGTTAGCTTCGATTCTGCCTGCTACGTTTCCTCTTCGCAGTGGGAGAAACAATATAAAATCCAAACTGCAAGAGGCGACACAGAAACAGCTGAAACCACACTTCTCTGTTAAAGTAAAATCCATTTTATGCATATTTCTCAGGAGGAAAAGAAGATTTAATGTCACTGAAAGAAGATTATTGGATCATTAATACAAATCAGGAAATAGAATCACTGATGAAATCAGTGGAAGTTGGGGAGCTTTCATCACCTGATGATCTGATGTATTCTTGGCACTACAGTGCAGCCATCATCACTGTGTAAGGGTGACATGAATAAAAATTTTGCAATATTCTTATAATCCATCTTATTTAAGTCTATCACTTATTAAAATCAAACAACAGTGAAGAGTAAGGGATTCACAATTTACAGCCTTTCTAGGATTTTAGTAAAGAGAAGGAATAATAACAGCTAAAAAACACCTGCAAGAAAAAATAACCAAAACAATCAACTATTTAATTTAAAAGTGCACAGCTTATTTTTGAGGCTGCCACAAGACTGTAAGAAAGGATTATAAACTGAAGATACAGCCCATTGCATTTAGCTGTCACTGGGTATGATCCTAGTAGCCAAGCATACTATTGTGCTCATCATCACTCTGTTGTCTCTGGATTACACATTATATTTTTCATGACTTTAACCATCTCCCCTGAACTGCTGCAAAATGAACCTGCAGGGATCATACAGAATACTGTAGTAACTGGTACATTAGGTTGCTCTGTGGGTGTTAACTGTGACGGACAGATAGAATTTGTTCTAATGCAGTCCTCTGAAGGGACTATTCAATATATAATGGTGGTCTGGAAGGTTTTGCTGTTTTCTTTACTCGTAGGAGACAAAATCCAGATTATAATTCTGAGGCAAGATTCTGCATGTTGGTAGAGTTTGTTCAAGAGATTCTAAAGTTTCAATATAACAGTAGTGTAATATTTCCACACCCCCCTCCCAAATTTCAGAGCAGGTATCTTTAAAGGACAAAATGTAAATACCAACTGTATACATTTTTCCACAGAATAATTGATTTAATTTTCAGGCAAACAAAATATGATAGTCTACACACCTTTGAAATGTCAAGAACATTTTCCTTTCAATGTTTGTATAGATGCCATTACCAGACTGCTTTGAATTCCAGGTAATTCTTAGACAGTAACTGCCATGCCAATTGTCCTGAGTTTGGCTGGGATAGGGTTAATTTTCACAAGAAGCCTGGCGGGGACACAGCTGGGATGGCTGACCCAAACTGGCCAAGCAAACAAATCAAGCAGGGTATTCAATACCATGTGACATCATGCTGGGTTCTGCATCGGGTTGTGAGACAGTTGCTCTCTGTATTCCCTTGGTTTTTTATATCAGTAATGTTGTTACTGTTCACTCGCTTCACTGTTCTGTTAAACTGTCCTCATCCTGACCCTGGAGTTTTGCCTTTTTCTTCCGAGTGTCCTCCCCACCCCAGCTGGGGGAGGTGCGACCGAGTGACCATGGGGTCCTTTGTTGTCAGCCAGGGCTAAACCACGACACAATGAGAAAGGATTCTAAACGTGTCCTTGAAACCCTTAAACAAAATTATTTTCCTGTGCTGATGACAAAGAAAATTAGAGAGTACAACAGAATTTAATAAAACAATTATGATCGTTATGTCAGAAAGAAGTTTGCTTTGACTGGTGCTGATCTACTGAAGTGGTGGATGCATGAGAAGCACAGAGATAACTGATAACCAGTGTTGTGGGATGTTGTTTTTTAAACTGAGCAGAAAACTCCATTTAACTTCTATTCAGTCACAAAAAGTTGTGGAGCCTCTGAGGGGTCAAAAATTTGCTAATATACACACTCTAGTGTTTACTTGCATCATGGTCCTTGCAAGCAGAAAGAGTCCCATATTTCTGCCTTTTTCCTACAGCAAACATAGCATCTCAGTGCTCTCAGCAGTGTTTCAATGAATGAAAGATGGAATTGTACCTCCTATTTTGTGGGGTCAGGTATTCTTATCTGTCCCTTCAGCAGTGGTAGATGTGCTTCATTTTGATTGTCTGCTTTCAGGTTGTAGTGGAATATGTGGTATTTAGGCAATTAAGTGTGTGCATAGTGATGGAAACAGAAGGCTTACAGTTAGCAGTTCGATTTTGTGAATTCTAGTGGGTCCAAAATGCTGAACACAAGTACCTAGACACCTAAGCTAAGTATAATTCTCCCCATCTCACCCATGCCTGGGAAACTAGCCATGATTTTAACATATGAACCATGACTTTTTTCTTAGAATTTTCAGTAGGAAGATTTGTTATTCTCCATTATCTTGAAACCAATAAAATAATTTACATTTCTGCAAATCAATATAAAATTTAACATTTTGGTTTTTCAAGAACAAACCACAATAAAAGACATACAGTAATAACAGTAGTAAAATATCCTCATTTTCATTTGAAGCTTAAGTGTCATTAAAGTACACCAGCACTGAAAGTGTATTTGTGTAACCATGTTTTAAGTCAAGGCTCAATATCTCATCTGGAAAACATTTTAAACACTGGCAATTTCTCTCACTTGTTTTAGTGGGCTTTGGATAACATTCAAAATAACTAAACATGATGAAAGTTCTACAATGCAGATGCTTAGTTAAATAAGTTATAAACCCATTGAACATGCTTTTTGTCTTCCCATTTCTCTTTATGAGCTCTCCTGCTTCAGATTTCTTTAGGACTGAGATTACAAAAGAAACTGAAAAAAGGTTTTGTGGAAAGACTGCATTTCCTGATCAGTTACATTCTCAGTATCTCAAATGCTGTAGCATTACAATATACAGCACTGCAATTATATTCATACTGCAAAAAAATGTCATCTGCTTATGTTTTAAGTGATATGGCTACAGTGATTAAGAAGAAATTGTTTTTGACTACCATAAGGTAATGGTTTGTGTTTTAACACGTGAAAAAGAGAATCATCACCAGCTTTCAATATGTTTTTGGAATGGCACTAGGACTTTGATTTTACTTTAGGACGTGATTAGCTGTTTGCATCCTGACAAGCCTGATTATTTTCGAGAAAAGGAAAATTAGTCACTTTTAGAAAGCTTCATAATATACTCTGAGGAAGTCTGTTGAATTAAATATGATAAAGTAAAAGTAAATATTTCTTAACTGAATAATTTCCTATTTCAGCATTCCTGAAGAAAAGTTAATATTCTGTAAAAAATCATAATAATGAAATTTTTTAGGTTTTTTTTAAATTGTTATAATTCTTCATTCTGTTATCCAGCTGATAGCCTAACAAATATGAAGGTCTTGTTAAAATTTATATCTTATGGCAAATAATCTAATGTAAATCATAAATACTTTCAGTGGATAAATACTGTTATTCCCATATGATGCTACATAGAATTCTAAGTAGTATGTATGAGGTTGTTGGATGGAAAACAGTTGTGTGAAGCTAGATTTTAAATGTTGTGTTAAAACTTGAGCATTCAGGATTGAGCCAAGGAACCTATTTGGCTTCTTAGTGCCTTTGTAAAATGTTCTTTTCTAAGCCAGAAGCATCAGTGAAGAACTGTTACATTTTCAGGATGGAGTGAGTATTTCTGATACTTTGTCAAGGCTGACGGAGGACTCTGATGTCACCTGAGTGTCAACACCACATAGAGTTATGGGAATCTGGGGTGATGACAAACTCTTATTTCCTGTCTTCATCTTAGTAAGCGCAGCAGAGCCAGGACATGAGCTCCTGCCCTGGTACATGACTGTACCATTCAATAACCAGCACACTGCCTGGCCTAGCTCTGGCACACATGCAATGATCCTGGACAATGTCTGAGCATGGCAGCAGAATTCAGAGAGGCCAGGACCCAATTCCTGTGGGCAGCTCAGAAATCGCCACCCTCTCTAGGGGTATGCAATTTTGACAATCATGATTGTCAAGTTGGCCTCAGGATCAGAAAGTTCACTCTGACCAATTTTATTGACCTGCAAAACAGACCTTTGAGATGTGAGGACATAGGAATCCATAACTTTAGTTAAAGAAAGTTAAACTGTGATTTTTATGGAGACTTTCAAGTACTTAAGAGGATACTATGGAAACTTCTAGACAAATAGTATACAACATTCATATTCACTATACAATATTGAATTTAAGCTTATAAAATAATATGTGATTTAGGAAACAACCAGTTTCTTGTCAAGGTTAATTGTATTAAGGAATAACATTGCATGTGCAATTTGGGGACTAAAAAGGTATAATATTTAAAATATTTGAATTCAGAAATCTTTCCCCAATTGAAAATCTAACAGTTTTGTACCTTATTTTCAAGAATATGACTTCGGGTGTCTTTTTCCCCCATTTGTTATATTACCAGTGTATTTTTTCTTCCTCTTTTTTCTATTCATCACAGTGAAGTATATCATTTCTAGGATAACTTGATTTTGAAAATGATTAGAGAGATTGCCATTCTTACAAACATATGAAAACAAACAAACAAACAAAATTCTCCTTTTACTACTTCTACATTTATTATACTGTATCGAGCAATACAAGTTAGAATTAATTAAACAAATGTTTTCTTTTCTTCCCTTCCAGGAAACTTCTCATTGTTCCTTACATTGCTCTGATGTTTTAAAGGCGTCATCATTTAATGTTTACTATCTGAAAGCTTTACAATTTTTGTAGATTTCAATACGATAGGAAAACAGCAGATTCTCATCTGAAATCTCTGATGTCTGCAACATTAATCTGAATATAGAATAACTTTCTAGATTCGTCCTGTGCTTTGATGTTTCTTTAGTGCTTGAACAGTAATAGCCTACACTCCAGCTCTTGAATTTTCTCATGTATATGTATTTCCAAAATATGAGGACACCCATGACCTTGCAGTCCTGTGTCTCACTATTTCTTTGCAGACCAAAGGCATTGCCAATTAACCTCTCAGATCACAAAGCCTCAGGAGAAAACTGGTTGTGATTTTTTTTATATATTTTCATGGAGATACAACACAAGACAGCACACCTTGTGAGTCAGGTCCCGTCATGAAATTACAAAGCAACCAGTACTGAAAATATTATGCCCTGAGCTGATTATTAAATCTAATGTTCATAGATTTTCTCTCAAGTGTGATGTTTTTTTGTGACTCTTATAATGTCTGAAGATTTTTCCTGGAAGCCAAAAATCAGTATTAGAGTATATCAGCTTTTCTCAGAAAGGTAAGGTCTGAATAGCCATCGTTTCAGAGCAAAGATAGAAGACCTGGTTCTAGTCCAATGTTTTAAACATTTGAAGGCCAGTCGATGTAGAGCTAACATTACGGTATATTCTTGTCAAAGCCAGTGTGTTTTGAGCATTAAGCATAGGATCACAAACCAGAAAAACTTTGAGTTACTACGGTTTATCAAATCATTATTCTCCCATTGAACTATAAACTGAGTGCATACAAACCCCTGGTCCTCTCCCAGCTGTAATGTAAAACATTGGTTTTAAACTGTGCTCATGGTTATCTTGTTTGATAATAAGGATTTTGGATTATTTATACTATGTTAACTTGCTTCTTAACTGGGAAGAGGGAGTGGGAATGTAAGAGCTGTTTACTTGTAGTAACTCATTGACCTACTGCAACTGGACCACTTTGGATATTGTAATGTTATTCCTGTTTGCTACAGAATTCATTTTCTTCAAAGCAAGCAAAACTTAAGGAACCATTTTGTTGTTTTGGATTTTTTTAAGCCTGAGACTTTCTAAATGATAGAACTTAGAAAGATTTCCTGGGTAGACAAGTTACTGATGTCTTGGTGGACATAAAATGCTGTATGGGGGGAATGAAATACCTCTGCATGTGCACTTGTAAGTTAAACACAGTACAGTGGGACTCCCAGCATAAAGTGGAATGTAAAACTAATAGATTGTGAAAGAAAATGTGTGAAGAGAGAATTGATGCAGTTATTGATAAAGAACACGGGCTGATGCTCACGGGATGGATTTGGATAGAAAAAGTGAAGAGGTGAATGGGTAACATGAATTTAAAAAAAGAGGGATCAAATGACTGAAGAACCTGGTTATGAAACAGCAGATAACTCTATATTTGGAGGTCATGATGGTGGATTGTGAATGTCATTCAAGTTTTTGTAGAGTAAAAAAGAATACCAGCTGGGGAAGAGAGGAGGAAAAATGGGATCTAACACCTGCTCTTTGCTCTGATTATTTTTAAGGCTGCAAAGTAAAACTAGGTATATTCTACAGAAACGTTGTCCAGAACCATGATCTCTCTTCCTTAACAATGCACCTTAACCATCAGGCTACAAAATACCGACCACTTCCTCAACTTGTCTAAGATCTTCCCATTCTGTGTTGCAGAATGGTGTCTTTGGCAGCAGACATGCATAAACCCAGACTGCACTATTTCCAGATACTGTTAAAGCATACTGTAGGAGAGATGCTCATTCCTGTTGGTCCAAGAAGGAAAATGAATGCAGGTTTCACTTCTTCTGTAACCATTAAGTATTGTATGGAAGCTTACACCTTTTCCCACAAACTTTCTGAAATAAGGCATAAACCCGTTTCTAAATGGCAGCTTAGGAATGCAGATGCAAGAAGAGATTTTCCTCTTTGAATCCGTCTTCAGTTTGCAGCCACAAGTGAGGCCCCACAACTGGGAAACAAAGTCTCAGCCACACTTATGTTCTAGTATCAGGCTGATTTTGGCATCTCCATCTACAGGACTTACGGAGCTGTGATCTGAGTTTTTATGTACCTTCCTCTTCCCATTTGGTGTAAAAGAAATGTAAATAGGAAACTGAATCTAATTATACAAGTTCCTCTCCAAGAATATCTTCCTACTTTTTGTAATTGTAGGCTCTACATTCACTTTAGGTTCACTGTTATGGCCTTAAACCATTTGTAATTTTAATTCATTAGGTAATTCATTTACTTTTACCACAATAATTGTTAAAAGTTACTAACGTTGTCAACAAGTGACCTCTCAGATCTCAATAAGAACACTTGATTTCACAATAAAAATGTTATTAAAAAAAACAACTTTAACAGTTACAGAGTTTGTACACTCTTTCCTGCAAATTAGATATTTCAGTACTGCATAATTTCCTGGCAGAAAAGCCTATAGGAAATTCCTCCCATTTAATAGTTCTAACAGTGGCAATTTAGTTGATTAATTTTACTTTCATAACACATGCATAGTGGAGCGTCTCTCTATATATATTTTTACATATATATATTTGTTGTGGGCTATTGATATTTGTTGTGGGCCTATAAATACAATAAATATTTTTAAAAATACATGTAAAACTGCTTTTAATCACACACTGTGCTTTAATTGCACAGAAAGTATATTGGAAGAGAAAGAATGGTCATGCCAATCTCATTTTGTTGGCACTACTGTAAATTCTTTACAAATTCTATTTTCTTTTGATAGTATGTCTTCGTTTTCAGTAGTTTCATTTTTTGTAGTTGTGCAATAAAATACAAATCACTCTGTTTTCCACTTGTTTTTTATCATGATTACTGCTTTCATTTATCCTCACAGAAGGTTATTTCCAGGTATATAGACTTCACTTCTTTCTCTGCATTTAAAAGTCATTAACTGTTCAGTTGTCAGACTGTGAGGAAAGTCTACGCTATGTATGTTTTTGTCTTCATTCTTATCATTGCTGTGTCTGAGCAACCTCGAGAAGATTAAGCAATGCATCTATGTACCTGTCATGTATGATTCATGCTCTCATACTCTTCCCAAGGAGAAGAACTGTCTAAGTAGCAGAGTGTTTTATTCTGATTTAGAACTTGCTGCCGGAAGTTTATGTTAGAGTATTTTTTGGCAGAGCACTACTTGCTCATTCCTCTAGGCCAACCATCAGATACATTCCCTCAAGAATAATGACCACTAAGAATACCCCTATATTCTCAGGCTATTCTCTTTATCCTTTGTTGCTTTCATAGTCCATTACAACAAAGCATCAAAGAGAAATATAGCTTAATGTACAAATGGAAGACACTGATTAATTCATTTTCAGTAAACCAAAATGAATACCTGGTTTATAGCAAATTCATTAGAATGCTTCATTCTGATCAAAAATTGCCAAGACAAGGTAAGACTTTATTTACATAAGTAAATGCTTATATATGGTCATCTCACAGGGCATTGCCAAATTCACTTTTTCATACCACTCCAAAAAAATTCCCAAACAAAATTTGTCCATACTAAACAGGTATTTTGACAATATTCTGTTATAAGAATAACACATTATCAGGATAACAAATTCAGTAGAAATCAAACTATTTTGTACCTCTGCCTAGAACTGCAACATTTCTCTGTAACTGCAGAGCTGAGAAGGTAAATCATCTTGATTTCTTTTCAGTGTAATCTACATTTTATTGTATTTCATATTTCTTCCATGAGAAAGAGTTAGAGTTATCACATGAAACAGATACAGCAGTTTGTACAGGATTTTCTGAGCTCTGCCTTCAGATTTTCTTGATCTGTAGACTTTATCGGAGATTCTTGAGAGGCTCACAGACAGCCTCTGAGGAACCTGAAGTACTACTGCTCCCAGGTAAGTATAGCCACAGGAGCCTCGACTTCTGCCAAACTTCATAGCAATCTCTAGCAGTATCTAACAAGCTGCCAGCTGTACTTGATTGCAGAGTGCTTGAAGCTTTTGTCTCAGCAGATGCTTGATTAAGGGGGGTCAGACACCTTTAACATAGCTAACAGAGGTAGTGATCAGTTTGTGCATGAATTTGAGAAAAAAGAAAAAGAAAAAAATGCAAGGGGAGTTGCCCGGTCTGCTTAGACTGGTATATGCATCCTCATTACGGCAGTGATGTAGCACAGGGCACAGTCCCCCTTAGTTGTTAGAACATCTGTCCCTGCAACTTTGAGGCCTTTGACCCACAAGGTAGTTCAGAAAGAGGGTGCAGTTCTGCAAGACTGAGTTTGTAAGGGTATGCTGTCAAAAGAAGCATCTGTACTGCTTGAGTCTGAACCAGAAAACAGCAGAAGAAGAAGCAGCCAACAATGGCAGTGGGAGACTTCCCGCTGATGGAGGCCCCTATTTGGTGACCTGACCTGTCGTCTAGGGAGGTTTGCCACTTTTCAGAGAGAATCAGAGGGGAAGGAAGAAAATGGTCAATAATCAACTCAGGTAGCAGTGGACAGGTGTTATGTGAACAGAAAAGTTCTCAATATTGACAAAGCAGGGCTGAAGTGGGGCAACCCCAAGTATATAGAAGTAAATTTTATTTCAAGACCAAGAATATTCTTGATGATCAATAATTCTTGTACTGGTCTTAATAAGCTGAACATAATTATTTCAAACACTTCCTGTGTGTACCTTTGTCACTTGAATAGCCTGTACATATCTTAGCCTGTTTTCTCATGACAAGACGTCACTATTTTCTGCGTGTTTCTTAAACCTACCTTACATTTCAGGTCATGTAAGTAGTTTATTTTAATTTTTCTGTAATGATTAAAACTTTGCAAAAATCACCCTGACTTCCATTTTTAACTTTGAAAAGTTAGCTAGAAAAACTCTGTTTTTCAGACAGAAATCTGCAATCACCTGTACTATGAGGCACTCAGAAATTACCTAGCCGTTTTTCCTGATGGATTTCTTGGTATACCCCCAAAAATACCCATTTTCCCAGGTATTTGGAGAAACCTAGGATTAAACGCTATGATATGAAGTGTTGATCTTCTAATTTTATTNTTTATTTACTTCTGATGAAGATTTGCTTTGGATTGAACTTTCGTTGGGCAGAACAATGATGTTCGTTGGAATGCAGTTTTGACTGCATTTTAATTACAGTAGAAGTCTGTATTAACAGTAACAACAACAACAATAGCAATAATATATCAAGGCTAAAAGTTCTATTTTGCCCCTTTGTGAAAACCTAGAGAATACATTCATACAGGCAGCACAGCCATATTAGCATTAAAAATACAACGCATGATCTTTCGTCGCCTAGTAAAAACCCATCAGACTTGAATCTTTTGCTCATATGTGTATTCAGTCGCTGCATGTGCTATTAGGAAACAGAAAACATCTTTTTGTATCAAGCCAGGGAAATATAATTTCACCTTATAAAAGATACATTTATTCAATACACACAGGGCAACAGCGATTCAGGTTTTATTTAGCCAAGTTTCACAATACAATCTTATTCCAGAAGAATGTTTAAAGGAGTTTCCTTAGGAGTAAAGTAGGAGACAGTTACAAAAGCATATCTAGCCATCCTCAGCATAGACGCTGAAGTTTTAGCAAACAAAATAAGCTCAGCAGCAAGTGATTTATACAAATTAGACAAACCATCACAATCTTCTCTATCGACATTGGGAACTAATCAATGGCTTTTATCTGATATATTAACCTGATGGGAGACAATCAGTGAAAAAGATCATCAACTAATTATGAATGCGCTAGTTACAGCCCAAATTTATGTCTCTCTTGCTCCTAGTCTCCACAGCCTCAACTGTGGGTACAATCTACTGTGGCAGTAATTATAAGACAAGGTAAAGAAGGCACCTTACCCACTGAAATTCAAAAAAATAATTTGGGATAATGCAATTAAATTTGAAAGGGAATTCTAGCCTGGTGGCCACTAGTTAGTTTCACCTACAATTCCACTAACAGGAAAGCCACAGCTTTTGTCTGGACAATAAGCAATGCTTTGGTATGCACTATATACTCAATTATTGCCCTGCGATTAAATCACAATGGAACTGTACTCTATCCATTAGAACATAGAGTATGGGCCCAACAAAAAGGGAATAAGTGGCAATGCCAATGCTGATGCATGTATTGTGTGAGAACAACAGGGATATATTTGTGAATGTAATACCATTAAGGCTCAAGGCACTTGTCTTGACACTGAACAAAATATATGTCATTTTGAAATACATCCTGATGAAAACCCTGGAACTATACTCATGTATGTTGACAATGGATGTGTTTGCATGAGAACCCTTTGTGATTCTATAACTATAGACAACACCACTGTAGATATATATAATCATTCAAATATCTGTATTTGTAATTTTCCCAAAATTACAGTATGCATTTTCAACTATTCAGCTCCTGTCACAACCCATCAATTGCTGCAGTTCAGCTATGCATCAAATCATGATCTATCGCCTCCCCCAACTGGGCTGTACCTTACAGTGGTGGAAGAACTGTTGCAACATGATAACTTAAATCAACTGCTGAAATATATTAGGAACAATGGACAAAGAACCCTGATTACCGTCCTTCCTGATATACAGAAGATACACCATGTCCTAGAAAGAGTGAAGAAGGATGGGGAACATTACTGGTGAGATATCTTATTTGGATTGTACCCAACAGTGACTGGAACACTGAACTAGATGCTACACCCCACCATGATCCTGTTGGGTCTTGTTATATTACGCTTATTGTTAAACTTTTTCGTGTAGGGTAAGGTGTGGGAGATATCTAGACTAGTGGCTTTGCTACAAAACCCTTCTTACACATATGAGATTGCTGAATCACACTTAGTAATTGAGGAGACCAACCAAAAATTTCCCTCATATTATGACTGGAACGTAGCGTTACTCCATTTATAGGCACAGAGGCAAGAGGTGACCACACCTCTGTGGATTGATGGATTGACTTTAGTCATGGGATGCAAAGTGGTTGTACGACCACACCCCATCAGACTACCTGGCAATCTTAGAACAAGCTGACATTGCATTATTGCCTTTGAACATGAGCAATAATCTAGGACAGCTCATCATTTTTCTTGCCTTTGTACAAGAGCAGTGAGTTGGGATCATCAGGCACTCCTTGACCATGACCGGAGCTCCTACAACCCACTTGATAAATGTCAGAACTGAGGAGAACTGGAGTTGTGCTGTTACTGGCCAAACAACAGAATTGCTTCACACAGATTGTGGCCAGGATGCAATTTTACTGATGACCAAAGTCAGTCATCCCAAGACCCTAAGCAGTGGTACCAAGTGAGGCCCTTTGAGCTCTCCTGGACCTTGGGGAGCTGTGCCTAGCATCTCCCTCTGAGTCGGACACCTCTCAGAACTCTTGAACTCTTACGTTTGAAGTTAACATTGCTGACAGAACTGGGGCAGAACTGCAGGAATTCCTCACTGTGAGGCTAGACCTTCGCACATTGAGAAAACCATTTGAAATGATTATTTAATTTAACTCAAAGGGATTTTTAACAGGTACTTTTATCTATGTATGTTGTCTGTGTGTGTGTGTGTGTGAATTGATTGAAATCGTAATATCCTATTGTGATTGTAGTGAATCATTTTTAATCACTTTGTAAATGCTAAGTTAACCAATCATCAATTACTGCTGAATTCTTATAATTCTTTCTCTTTAAAAAGTCTGGATCCAGCCACACCTAGGCTGCTCTCTGAGAAGCAGTTTAGAATGCAAGGCGGTCCATTCTGAACCTGGTGACTCAACAGGAGCATCTCCCTTATCCCTCACCTATTTCTTCAATCTCTGTATAAATCATTCTATCTCAATCCTACCCTGATTTTATATTCCATTCACTTAATAAGTGGTAGAGTGGACCTTGGCACAGAACTTTATTAAATCCTGTTTTCTAAATTCCTATTAAAAGTCACTTGTAAATACCCTTGATGGTAATTCTTTAAGTGACCTAACCACGCATTCATGACACAGTGTATGAACTTTTGGCACTATTTTTGCTTTACTAAAATAAGGCAACAATTGCAAGATAAATTTCAAAAGCTTGATGATAAAATATCTCAAGAATATTACAACATCTAATAAAAATATTCTCACAAAGTCCTATGTGATAGTTCTCATGTACTTGAGTTTATGTTTTGAGTTCAAGAAGAAAACTTGAGGCAGTCAAGTGTTAGCTTCAGTATATATTGAAGGGTTTACTTCAGAAGAGAATCTGAAAATGGATTGTTTGTAGAGTATTAATGATTCAGGAGTCTTACATAAATAAGAAATTTATTGATCAATTACACATAAATGAATGATTAAAGGCATTAAAATTGAATCATGTTCTATAATAAATTAATCTTTCGTTTCTTCCTTGAAGAAAAGGAAAAATGTACACTTCACAGAAAGCTGTGTGATACATTAAGAGAAGTGGTGTGCTTTTTCTTTCCTTCTAGAAAATGTTCTCAGAATCCCTATGTTGCGGCAGGATCAAGGACTCGACCAATATGATCCGTAACAGTCCACTTTATTAGCAGAGAATCTGGATAATATAGACAGCACTCGGTACAGCACTCGGTTATGATTGGTCACTATTCATAAAGCATCTCTTAATAGAACATCTGTTTACCTGCAGCTGGCCTTGGGGCATCTGTTTATCCACAGCCGGTCTCTCGATGGCCTTGAGGCCTGTGCTGCTACAGACCGATCACATCCATATTCAGAGTGTCTGGGTTGCTCACAATATGTCCCTGTTCTTCCAGGAATCCCACAACCCTATAGAAACCTCCGTGAAATTAGTGTAGGAGGACAAAGGTAAGAAAACCCAGTTCAACAGAAGAGCATGTTGCTTGGCTATCAGCTTTTTGCATTTTACCTTTAACTGGATGGAAAGGTGTTCTATTCTCTGCATAAAATCATATGTAATTTTTCACATAAAATCATTACTATTTTGTGTAGTGGCAGGAAGTGACAATTAAGCGAAATGTCTATATCTATACAGTAACCTTATGCTAAATTCTGTGCTTGTTATTTCATTTTTATATTGACCATACAAACATCTAAAAATCCATGAAATGAGTAGAAATCCAGGGCTTATCACTGAATATGTTCGGTTTTACCCCATCTAATTCAGATGTATATATGTGTGAACTGATCTCAGTTGAATTAATGTAATTTAGGATCACAAAGTTGATTATAATCGCAGATGGGAAGAAACTCCTGTACAGCCCCAGGCTGGGGTGGGCAGCTGTCACAAACATCCCCAGACTGGAGTGGGCAATTGTCTCAAACATCCATCTTGAGAAACTGATAAAGATGCTTGAATTAATCAAACTTTTAAATCAGACATTGTGCTTTGGGAACTTCCTCATCTTGATAAGGGAGTGTGGAAGACCGAGGGAAACCTTGCGGAGGCAGGATGTCAGCTTGCGAAACCCGCCTATGTCACATAGGCAAGGAAGTTGAACACTTGTCTTTGGGGGCGGAATATGAGACCACCAAGACTCTCTCCCCATGCCCACTGAAGCTGTGAGACAGGCACCCAAAAGGTATAAAAAGAGGGGGCTAGCCCCTGGTCACTCATGCCCACCACCAGAAGACCTTGACCACTAGGTGCGTGCCCTCCCCCAGAAGACCCAGACCACCAGGTAGGCTCCCACCACTGGACGACCCTGACCACCAGCTCAGAGACTGCTGCTGGATCCAAGGGTGGTGAACTCTTTTCCCTTATTTCTTCAGCTGCTCTATCTCTGGCTTTTTCTGCACATAAGGATAATATCGGTATAAGTTTGTCAACCTGCTATATTCCGTGCTTTTGTGAAATCAGTCATTGTGTTGTTAAACTCTTCTGCCAAGTCAATATCTGTTTCTGACCCCACTGCGCTAATAGTAATATTATGAAGTTCTAAGGTTATCATCTCTTGTAATTCCACTGCCAGTCCAAGTAAAGCTTTGTTTTTAGTTAAGCCTCTTGGTCATTGTTATGACTCTCAGTACTGTGCAGAGAATTGAAAAGATCACCTTCCCCTATTCCCGCTGAGTGGGATGGGACTACTCCAGATAACATTTGGGGGGTGGTGGTGTTGCAGTTTGTGGATGTCAAACAAAGCCAAACTGTTCAGAGTTTCTGTTGTAGTTAAATAGAAAAAGCTATTATATCTTTGGAATATCTTTTGTCAATGTTTTTTTCTCTCCCTTACTCAAAGTAATTAGGCTAAGCTAGTTAAAAATCTACTAATGGTTTTGACTACCCCAGTTTTGGAAGGTCCATTCAAGGCTGGGTTTAATTGACCCTTTGCAAAGAAGACTGTAGTTTTTGCAAATCAGGCCACTCAGGTGTTTCCAGATGGGCCCCAGCACGCAGCACAATCAAAATCACTAGTCACATTTTCAAAATCTTGGTTAGAGATGCCTAGACCTCATTAGGAGCATACTTATTATTATTCAGAATGTGATACCTCATTGCAATAGGTAATGTGAGTCCAACAAGTTTTTTCAGTGGTGCACATTATCCTCAGAACAGCAGCCACAGCAAAGCACTCTGCCCTTGGTGGCTGCATCTTACAAAGTCATGGCAGATGAAAACTAGCAAAATGAATTCATGTCTGATGGGTTGTTTTTGCCACGACAGCTGTGCTTTGGAGGTGGGCAAGCCAAGGAAGCTAAGTTTGGCTCATGCAGAGTGTTTGGCTCTGAATCAGCTTTGTGCCCATACATGTGAATGAGCCAAGCCAGCAGGAATATTTTGGCATTACCTCCTGGCTGTCACAGTGACCTTATATATCACTTCACGCATTCTCCCTTTTGTATGTGTATAATCAGTTCCAATGGATTGACTAATGTTTTGGCATGGATTTGCCTTGGCTCTGGCTTCAAATTTTCTAGCCTGTTTATACAAGTTGCATCCAACATGCCTGTGAAATTTATTAACAAATAATTAAGAATAGCTAATATACATTTTTATGTTCTAGAAATGGGATAAATCTGAGGTAAGGATATTTAAAATAAAATAAGCAATGAAATTGACATTATAATAACATCAGCTGTTTTCTGTACATCAAAGAAGCTCAGTGTAATACTTAAAATTGTTCTACTTGCTCAGGTTACGTTATGCATGTCAAATGTATAGTGCTGTGTGTGTATTCATATGCATACATATATTTATGAGTAGGTGGTATATATGACTCTTTACCAAATGATTATGTAAGACCAAGGAAAAAAGAAACCCTTGTCAATAAGTTCTCATAAAAAAAAACAGTAGAGTATAATACCTTTTGTTACCAACACTGGAGGAGGATGCTTCAATGTGACATCATTAGATATAATGTTCTTTATTCAGAAATTGTAGGCTATAGTTTTAGAGCATGTTTATTTACGTAAATTATGTATTTTCACAGAGTAATCTCATCAATAACATCTCCTAGTGTTACATTAGTCTGGTAAATAATTATTGTGAAGTTCGGCATATATACAACATTGATTAGACACAGAGTAGTAAAAGGAAGATTTTAACAAGTTCAAAGACTTACCACTGTGCTATTATAGTTACCAGTAAGAGTGTTATTATTCATGTGTCTCATAAATTGGTAAATACTCCTAATTATTTTTAAATGTGTGTGGAACAGTTGTTATCAGAGATTGCTTTCTTATTAACTTGTTTGGACACATGATTTGAATTGGCACCACAAAGCAAGAACAGAAATTGTTACAAAGTTTATCTGCCATAGTCATATGATGACAGTATAACTAAGGCATGAATTTACTTCACGTATTTTCTTCTTTGCATTGTAGTAGCAGTTATTAAACACAGTGAGGAAATGCACCGTGTTAAGCACAATACATAAATATAAAAGAACTCTTTATTCCAAATAATCTCAATAATGAAAAATAATCCATTATCCCTCAGAAAGTTTTGTATTCGTTGCTTTTGATATTTCACCTCAAGAATACAAAAAACAAAACCTAAATATGGAAACTCACGAAAAACCATTACTCTAAAAAATTTCTTCCTTTTCTTCCTGTATTAAAGTATATAAAATGTGTTTCATGTTGATGACAGGAAAATAATACTCTCTACATAAAATAACCAGAAACAAGTTTTTTTGCGTTACTGTGCATTATGCCTTAACTGAGGCTTGGAGGAAACATCTCTTGAGATCAAATTCTTTGTCCATTTAGTATCTCTTCACTCTGCTGAGTTGTGATGAGGACACACACAGCAGGGGTTAGACTGCGGCCACCAATTGATTTCATTTAGGATAATTCCCCATCAAATAGTGGTAACCTTTACTGTGACTTTATGATGGACTGCAACCGGTAAGCTGATGGCTAAGGAGAAAAATAAAAAGAAGAACGCGTCCTTTCTCACTCTGTTGAGTGTAAAAGAATGAAAACAACTTAAAAGTAAAAAATCTCACTTTTGGAATTACTCAGAATTCTGAGAATGAGCTTTCACTGTTTCAACTAGTGTAGCTTATTGGCCGCTTCGACTCAGGTTCATCTTGCTAAGGGTACAGTTCAGGCAGAGACGATATTTCTGTAGTGGAATTCAGACCTTAGATACCCAAGCCAGCTGCTGAAACTTAGATGAGATTACTCAAAGTTCAAAGTAATTTTGTATTTATTACTAAAAAAGAGCTCAAAGAAACTATTTACTGTACTGTTCTCTTTGAGACTTCCAACTTTCGCTTGAGCTAATGAGTATCTCACAAATTGAGAGAAAAGAAAAATCTATTCATTATGTTCACTCAACGTTATTCCGTTTTATGCATTGAATATAGTTTGTTGTACAGGTGCATAAGAATTTTTTATATATGAAGAAAGAAAAAGGAAAACAGCTTTTTGGTTTTAAAACCTCCATGCACTGATCTTACAAATTCTCACACAAAAAAGATTCTACTTAGGAACAATGGAAGTGGAAAGTTGTTTTTTGTGAAAATTTAGATCCTAAGTATTAATAACTGGTGTACTTTGGAATCTGGGCAGGGGTCTCCATCCTGGACGGCTTCAGTTCCTGCTGCCCTGAACTGACCAAAGGGTTACTCTATATCCTGCGATGTTGTGCTCAACAATAAAATGTCAGGGAAAGGAGAGGGAAGGGGGGACGTTCTTGGCTGTGGTGTTCATCTTCCCAAGTAACCATTACACAAGCTGAAGCCCTGCTTTCCAGAAAGTACCTAAACATCTGCCGGCTGACAGGAAGTAGTGAATAAAGGCCTTATTTTGCTTTGATTGCACACAGAGCTTTATTTCTCTTATTACATGTCTTTATCTTGACATGAGTTTTATCTTCTCATGAGTTTTTCCTCACTTTTACTGTTCCCCATCCGGCTGAGTAAGTGACTGTGTGCGGCTTAGCTACTGGCTATTTTTCTCCAGCACCTTTCTGCCTTGACTATGGTGGTCTTGTAGGCCCATGGTTCAGTCTACCTGCTGAGATTAGTCCCAGCAAACTTTGGTAAGGTGAAGATTTGTCATCTCTTCACAAGCACGTTGAAAGACTGATTCATCCTCACATTAAAGAGATGCATAACATAGAGAGAAAGAAATGTATTCTGGAGGTGCCTCTTTTTCACTGACCACGAACACAATGTAGAGACCTAAATTAGAGTATGCTTCTAACATGTAAACTGGAGGATATGAACCCAAGAGTGAGTGCGCAGTAAGGCTCAGCTACTCCAAAAGTTTTAGACCCTAATTATCTTGATATTAGTGAAGTTAGGCAAGTACCTGAATACTTTTGAGAATTCAGGTTGAAACCATTTTTTTCTATTTCCAAGCTCAATAAGCAGTTCTTTCACCCAAGATTCATATCTGCTGTCAGCACACAGACCAACCGTAAGAGTACATTCATATGGCTTCATAAAAGCGAACACTTTCAAAGTTTTAAACTTCTTCTTCACTTCTGTATAGTAGTTGGGATTTTAACTTTATGAAACTGTAGATCTGAGTTAAGTGAATCTTTCTGCTTTTCTATAATGTTTGTCTTTCAAACAACCTTCACTTTCCACCCCCAAAAAAACCAAGGATTTGTGTAATTTTGATGTAATATGCATATCCTTTTTTACACAATATCTAAAGCTGCTCATTCAACCATACTGTGGCAAACTCTGAGAGGTAACATACCTAATGCAAAAAAAATGTAATGGATTGAACAGTAGAAGATTAAGCTCTACAGATTAACTACTCAGGCTGGAACAAAGTGCTGCTGGAAATTCAGTGAGAATCAATGAGTACCCATATTGATTGGTAAAGACAGCATTAAGAAATTCTTTAATCCTAAAAAATTAAAGATGGAGAGCGAATGCCAAATCTTGGTTTCTCTGAACTCACCAAGAAAACTTACTCTTCCTTACATTAATGAGACAGAATTTTATCATTACACAAAAATCAGATGTGACTTATGTAGTCCAGTAAATTTTGCATTGGTAAATTGATGTCACTGCATGCAATTTGGTGATGATTAGAAACTAATAGGTGGAAGAGATAGGTTTTAACAGGAAAAAGAAAACAAGCAAAGGATGCATAAAAGAGTACAGCAAACTTTCTAGATGCTTTTGAGATGTTTTAAATAAAATAAATTTGTCCTAGTATAAATAAAAACTGCCCTCGAACTTCCATGGAGGATGTATGAAATTTCAAAATGCTAGGTAAGGACAAATAATTAACTATATTTGAGTTAAAAGAAGTAGAAAATTATTGACCTGTCAGTTCTATTTCAATTTGCCACATTAATCAAACTATTTCTAAGGTTAGGCCCTTATGAAAACATGTAGAGAAATAATGGTCAGCATCAATTTTCCAGGAATAACTATGTCATGTCAATATAATTTCTCTTCCAGATGAAAAACAGTGAGTAAGAACGAAGAAGATGCAGAAGAAATTGCATATGCAAGTTGACCTAGGAAGAGTTCTTTTGTTCTGATGATGAACTTCCCATTATATTTTCTTAATGTAAACATGGATATCTTCAGATGCATACTGTGACAAAAAGAAAGAATATACTGCATTCCTTATGCCCAACCACTAAGCTGTAAATGAAGCAGGGGAGATCTAGCAGATACTAAGGAAAACTTTCTGACAGTAAAAGGAATTGAATATTGAAACAGGTTTGAGGCAGCTGTGGAACCTCCACAGGTATTTTTAGCATTTTTCTTAGGAAGGATATAGGTATATTTGTTTTCTTATTTTGGAAAACAGAATTTACTGGGAAATACTCCGACTGGCTACATCGATATTAGTAAACTAAATAAGGCCACAGAAGGATAAGATCACAAACTTAGGGTCTTGTGAGCTGCACTTTTCTGTCAGGTACAGGGACACAGAACATCCTATTTTTATTTAACTGTATGAATAGATCTATTGTATAGGATATAATGGCTCTGTGAAAACACCAGATAAAAGCAGATTGTTACACAAATACCTGTATTAATTTTATTAGGAATGTCAGTCCATCTGTCTAATCCTATGAAACAGGAATCAATAAAACATATAAAGGAAAGTTAAGATGATGGAAAAGCACTGAAGAATTTTTAAGGGCAGAAAGCTCACTGTCAGCCCTTTCTCTGGAGATGTTAGAACTACTATACATTTAGGCCAATGTACCTTAAATACCGCAGTTTCAGTTTTTACATACATTCACAGGTTTTTTTTTACGAGTGTTTTCCATATTGCAAAATTTTCCTTCTTCCTGATTAAATGTGATGTACAAATGACCACATCTTTCGAAGGTTAAAGGTAACAAACAATAATTTCAGTGATGGCATAAACTGGTTCTTCAGTGATTCATCAGTCAAACCTCAGATCAATAAGTTACTCTCTAAACCTTCTGCAGATCTGTCAATTTTTATTATAACATAATAATAAATTAATAAATATGTCAGAAAATTTAAGGCTGAGGAAAGCAGTATTATCTTAAAATATCTATAAATGATCTATCACCACTTGTTTTTCCTTCTTCCATTACCAAATGTAGACTTGTAGAATTTAGAAAAGCAGACAAAAACTACCTCAGAGGAGAAAGGTAACAGGTAACAGGAAAGTAATTCAGAGGCATTGAAGAAGAATAATTGAAAGTAATGACTTCTTTATATCAACACAAAACTATTTCCAGAGTGGACCAAAATAGGTATTAATGAAGCCCTATGTGTTTTTACCCAATGCACAAATGTATTTTATATTTATAGCATATTTTTAAAACAATGTGGTTCACACTGGGCTCTTGAATGCAGTTTAGTGCAGCTGATTCCTGGAACTTTATCTAACTTTCCCTTATGTCAATGAAATAGCTGCCTTTGGGGTGTGTGAAAATAATAGCTTTACTGAAAGTTGATTAGTTTTATGATTGAATTCCATAATTCTTTAGTTTCAAGAAATGATATCACTAGTAATTTTTATAGTCATTCCTTATTTTTTATTACAATGAAATCATATGAAGGGCACATAAATTTCCCTTCAAATTCAAAGGTTTTCACTTTAGCAGACTGACCTAAAGTGTCTATTATCATGCTTTATAATCAGAATGTTCAAGTTCTTCCTTGCCATAATTTCACTACAATAAATTAAGTTAAATCTACAGACAAATTTAGTCAATGTAATCTACTTGGTTCTTAGTGTGCATAACGTATTTTTCCTGTATGTTTTCTTATTTTTATGCAAAAAAATGTGATTTATGTAAATTGCATACATGTTAAGCCCTGACAAATGAAATTTTGCCTATGAAAAGTCTTTGATTTGACAGATGAGATTTCTTGTTTCCATCTGGATTTGTTTTGTATCTCTGTTGTATAAATAAAATTTATATCTGCATATTGTCTGTATATCAGATGAGCAATTCAACTCCTATTCTGAAACATGGTGTATATTTTCTGGAGTCTTAAACATGAATTACCTGTCTTGCAAATTTCCTAATTAGTTCAACCAATTTTCTTTCTGTCTCCAGGTAAATGAGCCAATGATCTGAATCTGATGTTGTTAACAGAATAGAGTGCAGAACAAATGTTTTAGGTCACAGTCTGTTTACAGCACTACAAAGAGTGCCTTATTTGACACTAATTTATATATTTGGGTTTTTTATTATCAGAAAGGAAAAAAGAAACAAAAAGAAAAAGGGGAAATCTTAGACGTTCATAATAATCCATATATGTTTCAGAGTGTCCATTGATCCAGCTGTCAACTTTCAAGCAAATGTTAATTTTAAATGTAAGATTTCAGTGTCAAAAGACAAAGGTGTTTTCTACAACATAGTCCACAATTATATCTGACTGTCTACCTGTCTGCATTAAAACCACAATTTTTAAAACTGCAGTTTCATTTCACCTGTGGTGGTTTCTATGTATTTTAGCATGAAATAGTTTAAATTTTAAAAAATCAAAGATTAATAGAACTTTAATTTATGAATCCATCCAGTCTTGTTTTGGAATACAGTGCACGGTTTTGCCTCTGCAGTGCAGCTCATAATCTGCAGTGGAATAGTCCCATAATAGAATCACTGACTGATATGCAGAAGCCAAGCAGTCTGCAGAAGTTCCTATAGTAAGTATTTTTGCACAATTCAGGAACTAACACAAAATACTTGTCGGGATGAAATTCATTCCTGCCTTTCACTTTAGCAGTGAAAAAAACAGTCAATGAGGTACCTTCTATAATCAACATATTTAAACACTCTTCAAAATTTTTGTCAGTCTTAAAATCCAGGCTGCATCTTCAGTGATATTTCAATTAGTGAAATTTTGCAGACCTTCCCCCAGTTGACTCCATTCATTGGATAAACATAATGTTTTTGGATTTATTTATAAATGGAAAAATTAATATCAAAAATTGAGGTTCATACATGGGTATATGTTTTTGTTGTTTCACAGGAGGTTATTAGAAGCTACTTAAATATAAGAAGCTGTAAAAAACCTTGATGCTGCCATAAGCATGTTCAAGGTAGTCTTACTCTATGAAAGTAATATAAAGTGTAGGCAAGAGGTGACCATGAAAAGCCTATACCTCCTTAGGAAGAGGGGTAGTTTCAGCGCTATCAAGCAGATGGATACCACTGACACAGACAGCATTAGGAATCACAGAAAGATCCAGAAATAATGCCTTCTTCAGACTTTACCTGTAAGAAATTTTTAAAACAATTTGTAGTGCACTGTGTATTCTGAGAATGCAACACGTAATTTGTTTTCACCTTGGCTTCTCAGGAAAAGGAGGTCTGCACATCCACTGGCCAATTTCAGTGAAATTGTATAGAAGAGTCTCAATTTTGCTGCAGTGCATGAATAGAGCAGACAAGCCCTTAAAGTGCCCTAACTCTGGTTAAAAAATACAGAATAAGATAATGACATTAAATGCTAGAGAAACACATTGGATAGAAAAAGATGTTTCCTTCCTTCTTGGTTGAGCATTGTTAGATGTAGGGTAACAGAAAAGCAAGGATAATATTAAAAAGAAAGATATTGCCACCATCATTTATCTCCACATTCAAAAAGCACCACTGAAAGGGACTGTTTCCAAAGGTCTTTACAGTAAGAGTCCTCAACTCAACAGTATCAGCTTCCAAGAGTTCATCTAGGTTAGGAAATATGTTTACGGTTCAGGTGGGTTAGCTAGCTTGCTGCCTTTGTCTGGTCTCTAATGATTTTATTCCTCTTGACTGAGTCTGAACATTTTAAAAAAATGTTTTTTAAAAATTCAGCAGTTGCCCTCAGCCTTGTTCTGAGAGAAGAAAACAGTATTTTTTAATGTTAGTTATCAATCTCATTTTCTATACATTTAGGGGTTTGTAGTCATAGTCCATTTTCTTCTACTTTGAAAGCCTCTCAACACTGACAACTTCAATAAAACTTGACAAAAATACTTTTCTTTTAAATAAACACTATATCATGTAAAAAATAAAGCTGTAGTTTAGGCATATTTTGTCATTTGGACACTGAGTTATATTAGCCCGCTCTATACCATCTTCTAGAAAATACGAATGTATAAGGAGACTTCATCCAGGCTATTTATTTCATATCACTAGGGTCCTCCTTTGTCCTGCACCAGGTTTACTACTCAAAACAAATAGAACCAAATACCAACAGCATGCATTTTTGTTTTTTTTTTTTGAAAAAACAAAAATAAGGAGATGATTATCAGAAAAGGATAAGCTGTTATAGACAATATTGAACTAAACAAAGACTAAAGCAATGAATCTGAGAAATCCAGGTAAATGTGAAATAAAATAAAACAAACATTAACACCAAAACACTAACACCTCATACACTGGAAATAAGGTTTTAAAAAAATAAGAACTAAGACGATAAAATATGTTGACCTGCTTAGAAACACTGAAGTACTGTGCAAACATCAGTCAAACTATGGCTCACTATTAGAAATTGTTAGTGATGCAGTCCCTGTACATTAAAATCTTCCTTCTTAAAATACTGTTGATTGCAATAATTACTAATAGTTGCTAACCCTTCTCCTTTACAGAACATTTTTCCTAGGAAAAAGTCTGTCAGACAAAGTTTAGTGGATATTACTGAAAGCAGTTGTAAATCTCCCTAGATTTCCAAACAGATAGCAGTCTCTGACTAACACTTTTAGGATTTCTCTGTGTTTCCCAAGGAAGACTTTATGACCTCTTATTCGTGTGTGCATGCATATAAGCAGACATTCAGAGCATGAAGAGAAGGATAAAAAAGAAAGAATATACATAAAATAGGGAAAAGCAAGGTAGTAAAGAAAACACAGGGAATGGAGGATGAATGGAACAAATCCTTCCTTGGTGTTGTGGACAGTCTGAGCTAAAAATCAGACCTGAATTCTAAGAATCAGACTGCTTCCCAGATAGCACTTTTTTCTACCTGGCTTAGGAGACCAGGCAAAGCCTTCCATTATCTTTTGGTATATGTTTTGCCTGCTTTTCAACAAGAACTTTCGGATTCTGGAGCACTTGTCTTTCCCAAGTTGGCTTCCTCTTGATTCCTACCATTACTTTGTCTCCTTTTCAGGTCTAAGTTTTTTGAGCAACTCAAGTTCAAATCCAATCTTTGTACCACACACTGCGATCCAGCCAGGTCTAGTCAATGAGCATCTCCATTTTCCTTTCACCTTCTTACAAGGTGTGTTCTACACACTGCAAAGGCCATCACTTCTCACTCTCTCAGCAGAAAAATGAAAAATCTGGACAGTCAAAGCTTTCTGACACAGTTATTGTTTTAATCCCAGTCAGGATAGGATCATCAAGTAGCAATATTGAAAAGATCTATGCTGAAATCCTACAAAATAAGCCGACTCCTAGATTTTCTGTCAGCAATTTGTCACTTAAAAGTCATCTATCAGCATTAAAAGGAAATGTGAACAGGTTCAGATCAGTATCATCATTCTTGCAATCAAAGATAATTTATAGAAATCTTTGTTCTCTGAAGCTTGAATACAGTCAAGCAGTGTATTTCATGAATCTTTAGTTTTGGCAGAGAAATGATACTGTAAGACCTATCAAGATGACATATGCTTATAAAACATATTTCCCAGCATATATTGCTACATGCATGGATCCTTTCATATGGAACATGAGGCTCATTAGAATACATAAAGGCATGTTTTATTATGCATTTTTTTGGGGGCATCATACACTTAGTTGTTAGCCTGCTGCAGTCACAAACTACACATAGCAAGTATTAAACTGACAGCAACTAAAATTTACTTATGAGCTAGAGTAGCTGCATGAGTCTTGAAAGGCTAGAGCCTATCAATAAGATTAAATCAAAAGGAAGATGGTATTCAGTTCATAGATAAAAACTATATAGGTTCTGAGAACTTCCACTCTTTTTAGTTACATTTAAAGATAATTGTAAAAGAGAGAATTTTCTTCAGCGTGGAATTTCTAGATATACTCTTAGTACAGGAAATATGATACATGTATTAAATACAATGTAGAAAAACCACAAAAGTCTTCTTTAATATTTGCAATCTATGAAACTGTCATAATTTTTCTTTTTTGTTTAAAGAATAAAAACAATGGTAGATAAATTGAATAAACAAGGTTTTTCTGGGGCAGACCGAAGGACTAAGCTGCATTTTCAAATCAATGTGAACAGAAGTATAATCTATATATGCTAGAATTTCCATGATACAAATAAATAAAAATAGGTGTCTTATGACCAATGCAAAATGAATGCAATTTTGTAATATTACTTACTTTTGCAGTGCAATATGCCTTCATATATTGTTGGCAAGAACAAATGAAAATTACAAACTCTGAGATCTTCATCCATGAAAAACAGGTCCCATGTGCTATCAGGTTGAGTTAAGAAGCCTATATGGAGCTCAAGTTCTCTAAGTTTTGTGAACCCTTCTGAAGATCTTATGATGATTCCAGGAAAACATCTAGTATGTTTATTATTTCAAGTGAAAAAGGCTTTTAGTGTACTGTTCTAGTACAGAGTTTCTGAACCACAGTGACTCAGAAACGTCAGACAACAATGTGTACTTTGGTTACTATGACACTATTATCCTAAACGTGCTAAAAAAATAAAGGAATATCAGTGTCATAAAAGCTAAGCCTATAAATAACAAATACATTAGATACATTATGTACTCTGAGTAGAGATACAGAATGTCAGCATACATAGATATATTCTAATGTTTTTGAAGAAAGGGAGTAGAAGAAGAGATGATTTAGAAAACTGATAATGACTTTCATCTATATATTTGTGGTTTGAGACCAGAAGAGTTTTCGTGGCTGCCTTCTGATCTGTCTAGCGTATTAGCTTATAACATCAAGGATGAAGTTGAAGTGCATGTTCACACTTGTGGTGAGAGTTCCTCTGAAGTGGAGCACAACAGCAGAAGATCATTGTGTTATGCTTTGTGAGTAACCAAATGCACTACTAGAAGTCCATTCCAGCAGGACTTCCAGCAGAGATGCTCTGTTCTTTACAGCTTGTTTGGGAAGCTGAAGAAGCATGTTGTCCATATTATTGAATACCCTTGAAGCTGTTACAGCTTTCTAGGACTTTTTTTGCATCAACTGTCTAAAAAGTGAACATGATCATAAAAAAATGCAGACAACATTCAATAGAGAGGAACCTGTCTGCATTTGTCCAGGCAGTTAATTTTTCTCTGCCTTTTAACATTTTACTGTCTTGCATCCTTGTCTCATTGCAGAGCTTATCTCAGTGTCTTCTACCTTTTCATTGGCCTTAAAAGAAAAATTTAGTTAGAGTGAATGCATGTTTATTTTATTCCTCAATTTTTTTTTTTAAATAATCGTGGGCTAATGGTTAATCACAATGGATTTGTGATTTTTTTCTTATTATGTATTATGTTCTACTGAATCATTATGTTCTAAGACTCACTGCATACTACTGTAATCATGAGAAGACAACTGTGGTTTTAGTAAGAACAATTAGATTGTTTTAAAAGCAGACTCTTCTTGCAGCAGTAGGATGAAATTACTAGCGCTGTGTTGAGATCCTAAGCATTCCCTTGTTCTTATTTTAGAATCACAGAATCATTTCTGTTGAAAAAATCCCTTAAGATTATCACGTTCTATGGTTAACTTTATACTACCAAGTCCATCACTAAACCATGCCCCTAGGCACCACGTCTACACGTCTTTCACATACCTTCATGGATGGTGACTCAATCACCTCACTGGGCATCCTATTCCAATGCTTGATAAACCTTTTGGTGAAGAAATTTCTCCTAACATCCAGTCTAAACCTCCCCTGGTGCACTTGAGGCCATTTCCTCTTGTCCTATCCCTTACAACTTGGGAAAAGAGACTGACATCCACCTTGCTACAACCTGCTTTCAGGTAGTTATAGGGAGCGATAAGGTCTCCTCTCAACCTTGTTTTCTCCAGATGAAACAATCCCAATTTACTCAGCCACTCCTCATAAGACTTGTTCGCTAAATACTTCAGCAGCTTTGTTGCTCTGCTTTGGACACACTCCAGCACCTCAATGTCTTTCTTGTAGTCAGGGGCCCAACACTGAACACAGCATTTAAGGTGTGGTCTCACCAGTGTCAAGTACAAAGGAACAATCTCCTCCCTAGTCCTACTGGCCACACTATTCCTGATAGAAGCCAGGATGCCGTTGGCCTTCTTGGCCACCTGGGCACACTGCTGGCTCATGTTCAGCTTGCTGTCAACCAACACCCCCAGGTCCTTTTCCACTGGGCAGTTTTCCAGCCACTCTTCCCCAAGCGTGTAGCGTTGCATGGGGTTGTTGTGACCGAAGTGTAGGAACTAGCACTTAACCTTACCTTGACATTTGCTAATGTTTTACTACAAGCAAGCAGTGGGAAATTAACTATCCCATTATAGCAAAAGGTATCAAACCAGAGGCATGGTAGGTATAGCATCATAATTAAAAATAAATAAATTTAGTTGTCACCTTGTAGCTGTCTGTTTGTGTGGTAGGTGTCTAAGTACCCTTAGCTGATGGAGACCTTGACTAATACAAAGAATTTCATATTCATTCATCTGATCAGCCAGAACAGGAGTGTCGCGTTAAAGGAGGGGGTAAGGGGAGTCTGATATTCAACTAGCCTGCCAGAACCCTTCCAAGGACTTTCACTGAAACAGTTTCGCAAAGTTGAAACAATACGTAATTTATTCAAGCGACAGTTATCACAGATTCGGAATTGCCGTTGATAAATTCACTGTCTACAAAAGTTGAGCTCAAAGTAATGGTTTAGCACTTTAGTTAACGATGTGTTCCCGGGGATACGTCTGACAAAGTCAGAGGCGCGACTCTTACCAAAAAGGCGTCCCTTCTTGGGGGGGGAAGAGAGGTTCAGGCCCGTCGACCCGTCCGTCAGG